>Ga0307930_1000391_pt1 | contig 35183 bp, 31 predicted proteins | sample OrgLakmetageno46_FD_203161 | JGI IMG/M metagenome (GOLD analysis project Ga0307930, IMG submission 203161) | Saline water microbial communities from Organic Lake, Antarctica - #46 | ecosystem: Environmental > Aquatic > Non-marine Saline and Alkaline > Saline | place: Antarctica: Organic Lake...
GCGCAGGAGAAAGTGGTGTGCAGGCTGGGCGGCTCTTCTTCTTCATCTGGGTGAGTATATAAGCAGTGAAGGATGGAAAAAGTGGTTGACTTTTTCAGACTGGACTTTTTTTTTGAAGGGGGTGGTGGACATTTCTATGTTTTTGTTAGTGTGCGCAAAGCACAGGCATTGTCACAATTTCCTCTTGTCGCACTTACTACCGCACAGAGATTTTTCAATGTGCATTTTTTAAAATGCATCACCCCCCCCTCCTGTCCTCCCTTGACATTCCTCAGAAGCGAAGGCCACTCTGGCGCCGTTCGAGACGTACACCACCACCCCACCTGCAGCCTGCTCGCGACTGCCAGCTACGACCACAGCGTGAAGATTTGGGAGCCAGCCGTGAATTAGAGCCAATTTCGCTTCAAATGCTCAACGCGGATAGTCGTTTCGACTTCTGAGGTTCTTTTATGAATTTTGAAGTACATTCTTATTGATACTCCTTTTTCAAATTTGCTTCCTGATACGCCTCAAATAAAGTGTAATCAATAAGCACGAGATAGGAGATAGTTCCGATTGGACAATTCAAGTGGGCCGTCGCGAAATGACAATGACGTGCGTTTGTAGTAAACATGAGAACTTTTTGGTTGCTGAAGTTGCTGGTTGCTAGCGCCATTCATAGGCGCACTGTTCTGATTTACATACGGCATCGTAGGGGGTAAGAGGCTCCTGGAATTGTATACTGAAGCGACTGGTATTTCTCAATTTTCATTTGGCTGACTAGGAATTGACTTGAAGTATGAGTATGTGGCTCGAGCTTAAGAATGGAAGATAAATAAATCATCTCTGTGGTTGCTCTCTCCTCTAAGTTTCTGATAATGGCATTATAATTATAATGAGCCATTTTAATATCGATCAAACAAAAAGCTGCCTCTCGGGGGTCTGTATTACATAGGGAGGTTTATTAATCTTGGCGCCCGTTGGCGAAGTAGCAAGTAGCAACTAGGAACCATCAATTCGGTGCGGTCGTTGATCGTTCACGTGTTGCTACAATAAGTTCTTGGCTATTGCAGGAGCAGTTCAAGCATGGCACAGAAAATCGCATTGCCCTTCTTAATATGCATACATGTATCTACTGGGTTCTGCGAAGGCGGTGATCATATTCCGGGACTGAAAATATTTCTCGCTCACTAACAATCCACGTTGGACGGCCAGTCGCAGAATTGGCGATCGTTGTTGAACAGGGTACCTGAGCTGCAACTCGTGGGGCCACTCAAGACGTTATTGCCGTCGCAGCGCATGTAAGCGGAGCAGTCGTTGACTGCTTGGAGATAAGTTCCAGTGCCTTGGAGCGTACATGTACCCGTAGCTGAGGCTGGCGGTGCAGAACCTGGTGGCGCAAGACCTGGTGGTGCTGGTGCCGGTGCCGGCGGTGCTGGCGCTGGTTGAGATTGCCCACCACTCCCCGCCTCCGAAGAGGAACCCTCACAATCCACATTGGACGGCCAGTCGCAGAATTGGCGTGCGTTGTTGAACAAAGTTCCTCCACTGCAACTCGTGGGGCCACTCAAGACGTTGTTGCCGTTGCAACGCATGTAAGCGGAGCAGTCGTTGACTGCTTGAAGGTAGGTTCCAGAATCTAGCAGCGTGCACTGGCCGGAGGAAGTAGCTGGCGCTGGCGCTGGGGGCTCGGGAGCCGGAGGAGGAGGCGCGGGGGGCTCGGGGCTTGGAGGCGACACAGGCGGAGGAGGCGCGGGGGGCGGAGGCGCGGGAGCAGGAGGCGGAGGCGCGGGAGCACTCTCGTCAACCGCTTGGAGGTTGCTGTGGCCCGACTCGGTCATTTTCACCCACGCCCTGGAAAAGGCCGAGTAAAACGCGGCCGTGGCCCCGGGGCTGGCAAAGCCTCGCGCAATGGCCAAGATGGCCCCGTTCTGAGGGCAGTTGCCGCTCACCAGCTCGCTCAAGAGGTTGAAAGCGTTGCACCCCTCCGTGGGGGACACCACCATTTCCACGTCGGCGGTGAGCTGCAGGTGGTTTTGCGGGTTCCGCCAGTCGGCGCCGGCGCGCCGGTCGAGGGTCTCCAACACCAAAGCCTTGAAGTAATTGGTGGAAAAACTGCTCTGAAACGCCGTCCACCCGCCTTCGAAGCCCGTGTTCACTGCTTGCGCCCGCCCCACCGCGTGGGCCCCAAACAGCGCCACGGTTTCTTCCGGCAAGAGCCCGAACTTGCGCCCCAAAAGCTGTTGGGAATGGTCCCACGACAAAGTGGCAGGGGGAAGCTCGTCGCTGTCGTCGCACGACTCCGCGTCCGGGCGGCCCGAGCGAAACGGAAGCACCAGCGGGCCTCCATTGTCTTCGGGTGGGCCCACCACTTGGCCGCTGCTGCCTCCTCCTCCATTGTTAGCAGCGTTGGGCGAAGGCGTTGACGCTACCCGAATCGCCAAGTTCCCCGCCACCACCACCGCGTCGGCAAAGGAAAGCACGCCCGCAAACGGGCGCCACGCTTGCTCCAGCTGGTCGATGATGGGAGCCAGCCCGCTGTTTTCGGGGTCCGACAAGTCGACGCAGCCGTTGGAACGGTCACCTCCACCGGCAGCGTCGTGGAAAGCCAGGCGCACGAGCCCACCAACGGCATCGCCTTGAGCACATGGATCACACGGCTCGCCGTAGCTGCTCTGCCGCAAACCGAATTCCGTGGCAATGGAGGCCTCGACGTCGGCGAGTTCGCTTGAAGTGATGGCTTGGGCAGTTGCAAACCACAAGGCCAAGGCAAGCAAGATTCGCTTCAACATCTTCGTGAAGTGAGCCATCTGAAGGCACCCATGACAAGAATAAGTGGAGGGTGGCAATAAAGAATGGAGCACTCGTTCAGGCCACAAGAACAGTAACACCATTGGTACAGACGAAATTATATGGCTAGCTTGACAAGCGCTGCATCCCATGCCGCTCGCCTTACACACTCTCAGGCTTATACAATCTTTGAGGAGGCCTCAGCTGAGCTGGCTCACCGATAATGCTGAATTAGACCCTTAGAATAGCAAGATTCTTGGAGGCGCAATGGTTACCTGATTCTCCAGGCAAGCCACCTCGAATGCAGAGAAAATGTCATGTCTAGTTGTCGACTAGTTTTCGCGACGTGGGTCCCTCTAAATCGTTGATTTCAATGACGTGACAAGGTGTCAGAACATGGTTGATGTCAGTGACGTGACAACGTGTCAGAACAAGCACGCAAGGGTTTTTTGTGTCTGTGATTGATGTGACGGACGGACGGACGGACATTTTTCAGTGAGAGCAGTTTTGAGATGCAGGTACTAAACATCAAACTACGTTGATCTATTAGTACAGTATGCTGTACTCATCATGAACTCAAATTCGATCAGTCTACTGTAATAACCTCTGGTCTCTGGTCCAACTAACTACTTTTTAGCTACTTACTACGAGGTACTACCATTGCTAGCTCGCTACTGTGAATTCTAGTTAGAGAAAGAAAGTTAGAGCCAATTACAGATAATGGCTGTCTAGCTCTAGCTAGGCTGCGTCTAAGTAAGTCTCCTGTACGCTCCTGTCAACACTGTCTGATGACTGGTCTTCATACTGAGCTCAGGATTCATCATCGAGTCAAGGGTACCCTTGATCGAGTCATCATTGCGTAGACCAGTTCGTCACCCACGTGCGAGCACTTTCTAGTCTATCCATTCACCATCGTGTTTGTATTCGTTTTCAAGCTTGGATTTAGAAAAAATATACTACGTGGAGACGTGCAGTGACAGTAAAATGAGTTGGTGGCTCATTAGCACGTATTTTGTCGCCGGACCGTGCGGACTATGTACTTTGCTCATGCTTTTCCTCGTCAAGCAAGGCCGTGTACCAGTAAGCGTGTTGTGCTCGCCTGGGCGCTGGTATGCTGGTATCGTCGAACTGTGGACTGGCTTCCCTAGCCCGCTCTTAACACTGCTGCTGTGGCCGCTCGCACTGCCGCTAACGCTCACGGCACAGGCTGCAGATGGCGCCACCCCTCTCAGTGCAGTTGGCCTTTCAGGACGTCTCTCAGCGCCAGCGACGAATAAGTGTGAATCTAGCGCTAAAGTTCTCAACGGCAGCAGCAGCAGCAGCGAAAAGGGCGCTGCTGTAGATCAATGGTTGATGAAATCGGCATGCGACCTCGCCGTAGCTCTCCGCGCTGGTCACATCACGTCAAGTGCACTCGTGGATCTCTGCCTGGCTCGACTGGAACACGTCAACCCGAAGGTCAACGCGGTGGTTCATGTGCGAGCAATTGAGGCTCGAGCGCACGCCGCGCGATGCGACGAAGCGTTCCAAAAGGGCACGGCGCCACCCTGGCCGAACGATTCGAACCCCAAAGCTGCGCTGTTTGGGATCCCTACGGTCATCAAAGAGTGCTTCGAGGTTTGATCTTTGACTCTTGGCACTTACATTTCTTGGCGTGTTTCTTTTCATCCCAGGAGAATTTACGTGATTTATGCACTAGAGCAGGGAAGCGCTCGCCAACCTTTCGATTTTCTCCGTCCTGAGTCGTTACTTATTTCGCGGTCTGTGTCATAAGTACTTACATCGCTCTTGGCCTCTTCATTTCTTCTAGATGCGCGGCGCCCCCTTTACGGGTGGGGTGTGGGCGCGCCGCCATGCAATTGGCCAATCTGACTCCGACGTTGTCCTGGCTCTGAAAGCAGCGGATGTTATTGTGCTGGGATCGACCAACACCTCCGAAGCGTGCAGTGAGTTGAGCACATTCCCATTTCCCACATTTTGATTTGTTTTAGTCGCGCTCCTCAGCTTCTCTTGGTGTATTATCACGAACTTAAATCTCATTGTCCATTCGTATTTTGCTCGGGCTTACTCGTATACATTTTATTTTACACTAGTGTGGTTCGAGAGCGACAACCCAGTGTACGGCCGCAGCAACAACCCATACGCCCTCGAGCGCACGCCGGGGGGCTCGAGTGGGGGCTGTGCCTCGGCGGTAGCCGGCCGGATGTGCCCAACAGCCGTTACCTCCGACGTGGGGGGTTCCACGCGTATTCCTGCCGGCTACTGCGGCTTGTTTGGTCTGAAGCCCTCGGTAATAATTGCATACCATTAGAGATGACAATAGGACACAAAATCCAGATCTACACACAAATACAACAATTCATGCCTGTTCGAAGTAGAGAGTATGCATGCACACGCATGTTCTCTACCTGTCCTCTTTTGTTTAAAAAAAGTTCCAATACGTGATCATAGCTCTTGAGATGAGCTCAATTTCGTGGCATGCATCACATCTTTTGTTTATTTAACATGTATGTACGTAGGGTGGGTTGATCTCCAACCGCGGCACTTTTCCATCCACAGGCAGCGGCGCTGTCGACAACCTCTGCCAAATTGGGCCTACTTGCTGCCACCCGGACGACCTTTGGCCGCTGCTTTGTGCTTTACCCCTGAACAACAATAACAATACTCAAGAAGAAGGTGGAGATAAGCGCAGTGTTTTACGAGGCCATCCGTCTCAGGTGTGCGTGTTTTAAGAGTTCGCGTGCCTGCACATGCATACCTGATCTGGCCTGGAGGTGCGCGAGAAATTGGTGCAGCTACTTTGTTTGCTTGTTGCTGTGTCTTATTCCATTAACTTCATTCCTACACCGCATCGTTTCCTCTTTTGTTCTCGGACATTCCCTCCTAATCCATATTTTCACCATGAACCATAAATAATGAATCGTGCACAGGTCTCGCTCTCAAGCTTGCGCGTGATCGACCTCGGCCAGCCGCTTGGGTCTTGGCTGCTCCGGTCCAATCAACCTCGTAGCTTTCAGGACGCTCACAGTGCTTGCCTTGCAGGTCTCGTCGCGCTCGGGGCCACTCCGCTGGCTTCTCTCACGTCTTCATCTGCTGCTGCTCATGCGGCTGCCAATGCGGGTGCAGGCGCTCGTAACGCAGGAGACCCAAGGCGACTCGCCGCTCTGCAATCAGCGAAGTCAACTTTAGCCGAAGGAGCTTTGGGGTTTGAGATTTGGTCGGAAATCATGGATGCGCACAAACCAGAACCTTTCCTGGCTACCATTACGAGGGAATGTGGAGCGAGTAGTCGCAGTGGCGGTGTAAACAATGGCAATGGCAACGGTACTGCAGGTTGTAGTGCTACAGAGAGTACTATTCATGGGAAGGCAAGGCAAGGAAGCTGGGCAGCAGCGAAACTTTTGGTCAGCGCTTTTACTACGGCGCTCGTTGGGCCACCTTACACCTCTGATGCTGCTGTTGACGCCACTGGTGGTGGTGATGCTACTTCTAGTGGTGCTGCCAGCACTGGTGGTGAGGGCAGTAAATCTACGATTAGTGGTGTTGACACCCGCCACTATCAGCGCAACGAGCAACAACAGCAGCAGGTAGAAGGTTATCAGCGTCGAGTGCACACAGTGCCTGCCGCTGCGCTCGCTCTGGTGGAGCACTGGGCCGCGTGCGCCCCCAAAGCGAGGCAAGACGCCACAAGAGCAAGGGGGCAAGAGCTGAAAAAGGACTTGGTGGCGGCTTTAGGGGACGACGGGGTGGCGGTGTGGCCCAGCTTGCCACATGTAGCGCCACGCCACGGCGGCGAGGTAGTTTGCGTGTGTAGTTGGTTCCTTGCTTGGTTGTACGTTCGTTTTACATGTATTTCTTATGGACTCCTATACGGTGATTTTTTCTTTTCCCCCAAAAGTAGAAGGTTTTACTTCACCTGTGCTGTGTTTCTCTTTCTCCCTCGTCGTTGTTCTCACCGGCTTCTATATAGTCGTTGGTTCGCTTTCTGGACAGCGCCAACACTTCTCTTCTCAACGCTTTAGAACTCCCAGCTTTAGCTATTCCCATGGGCCTTTCCAAGGATGATAAAATGAGCGCCTCCTTGCCTGTGTCAGTGCAGCTAATAGCGGCGCCGGGCAACGAACATCTTCTCGTGGCGGCGGCTTGCGCGCTGCATGCAAAAGGTGTTGCTGTGTCGCCCACGCCTTTCTAGTAGAGCTACGTTCCTGTAGAAAGTTCTTGTTCCATTGCTACCCAGAGGCAATAGGTATAGAGGCAATGAAAACAGGGAACACGTGAAATGTCAACCGGGCTGCCACATACACTTCTACGCGATTGGATATTCATTGCGCGTTGTTATTAAGTCAACTCAGCGAGTTCATTCCAACCGCATGTCACAAGACCGTATTTCGGATTAATTTCGGTGTTCTTTTACTGCCATACTACCAAGTTTGGAGTACGAATAAACCGCTGCCACTTGCAAATAACTGAGATGGAGAACGCTAAAGGAACACATCAGCACTATCCGAGCTCAATCGGCCATTTCGGGCCCTGTATCTGTATCTCCGTAAATCCATGCGGAAGAAGCCGAAGGATTTAAATCCCGCAAACACAGCCTAGTCTCTCTCCAATCGAGGAATATTCAGTTGTTTAAAGGTCAGCCTTGTACTAAAAGTGCTGCCCCCTTTATTAAGCCATGAGCATGGGAGCAAACTCTCCGAGGAGGCCGCCCGCATTGGTGCCCAAACCAGGCCAGATCAGAGTGCCCAGCGCCTGGCAGGCCGCACTGCCAATCAGCACCATGGCCTGGTTCATGGCGCCTTCTTTCATGCGTTGCGTTTTGCTCTTCGCCACTGCCTTGCCTTGCCCCTTGCTGCGGCCGTTGGCCCCCGACGCCGCTTCGACAGGCGGCTCGAAATACATGAAGCAGCAATCCACAATCAAAACCTACGCGCAAGGAGGCAAAACGTAACAATATTGGTGAGCATACGATTCAAACAAAAAAGAATGGGTTGAAGGATTGCATTCCTTCAATCAATCCTACCTCAGCTCTAGCACACGAATATGTGTAAAATTGGAAACGATCAGGGAAGAAAATGACGCATTCAAATAAAAGGGAAAAAAGAAGAAGTTCTATTCGTTGCAGGGACCTAAATACAACACTTTTAGTGAAGCTACCGTGGTGCAGGGCAGGAAGCTCGCGCGTAAACCGGTCCCGAACATTTTGTAGGTGGCTTTGAAGCGACCGTATCTTGAGGCTTTCCGGAGCGCTGAGTTGACAGGGTTTTTCACCAATTGGCTGCACAGCTTCGTGGCGTCGTACTTCAAGCACATTCGCTGAAATAACACAGCAGGCAGGAAGGTAGCCAAAGAGAAAGAGATGAAAAGATAGGCGAGAAAATAACAACAACAACAAGTAGAGAATTATTTGGGAATGTTCGTCTCAACGTTGTTGTCATGTTGTCACCTCGAGGAAGCGCATGAGGCAGGTTTGCGAAAACATCTTCGCGTAAAAGTAAAACGTCTTGCGCAGCAAATTAGGCGCTTCCCCGCGCCAGTCGATGTCATTGAGAGCCCCTAGGTCAGGCTCCTAATGCGGCCATATGGGTTGGAATGTAAAATGTGAGAACAGCTCCCGGGATAGTTGAAGGTTTGAAATAGAGAGAGAGGAACGAAAAGCCCAACAGTCTCGTTTGGACGCTTGCCAGTCAGGCATCGTTTTGAAAGTGTAGAAAGTAAAGAGCTCGGCAGATCGCAATCAGATATGCTAGCAATACCTGCCCGTTCGCTGGTGTCAATATGGGCAGAACGAGCTCGTTGACTGCCTTGAGGGATGCCATCACCAGGTGCTCGCCCACTTTCAAAAAGTGCAAGTGCGCAAACGGCCCCTGTTGCACAGGAGCACACGCAACAAAGGGATAGTCTTACGTGATGAGAAAAGCGACTTCAGCTTATATAGTGTGTGCCTCCAGCATGGTTACTACCATTAACACATTCATTTTCTTCGCGAACGACGCTTGATTGATACAGCATACTAGTAGGATACGGCATGAACAAGAAATAGACTCATCGATGATACGTCAGTCCATGAGGTTAGAGTAGCACCTTCATATCTTCGAAAGGGTCGCGTTTTTGCGATGTTGCAAGTACGCGCGCTAAGCCAAACAAACTCCTGCCAACTGCCGGCGCATACCCACCGTAAGGACGGGAAGCCACGAGGCTCGCCTGAAATCAGAAGTCGCGCGGATTAGGCAAAAAAATAAAGAAGCAGGCTGCTAAGGACACAGCCTATATGTAGTTCACAGGACCTCCCATTCGTCGCCTCGGAGCATTTGCTTGATAGTGTCGCCTATCCACTAAGATGGCTACGTAGCTAGCTAGAGGCGAGAGCAGCAGACAGAGGAGCAGAGTAGCTCCTGAAATGCAAGGCTTTTGATTTTTGATTTTTTTTTTGCCACTCCGGACCACAGCTAATATAGCAATCCAAGTCCCTCCTCGTAGCCACGTGTCCACTCGTTTATCGCTCCTGATGATCCCACATCATCCTCGAACCTCGGATCCCGCAGCACTAACGTTACCTTTAACATAACATCTTTAAGTTCTACAAGCTAGGCTACTACTAGACACGGTCGTAATGTTTGGCCTCCGAGTTGCTCAACGTGGTATTGTCGGGAGCTCCCGACTCCTCGGGACGTCGGCGCGCAATCGGCTTTGGTCTAGGGTTCCTGTAGCTCGTGCGCTGTCAACGTCTGACACCCCCAGCGAAGAACATTCGTTTCAGGCCGAAACTAGGCAACTCCTAGACATCGTCACGAACTCGCTGTACACCGATAAGGAGGTTTGTTGATCTCTGGCGTGCTCTTTGAAGTAATGAACTCATTGTATTTTTGGCTCTCCCTCCTTAGGTGTTCTTGCGCGAATTAATCAGCAATGCATCTGACTCTCTCGAAAAGCTTCGCCACCTGCAGGTACCATACCAGAAGGCGTAGGCCCTTCTGGAAAGCTGGAACATTACATATTGAATTTTGGCTCGTAGTCCATACAGAATTAGTAGTGGACCTGGGTCTTGGAATCAAGTCGCCTCAAAAGCCGGAAACCACCGAAGAGCTTCCCATGCTTTCATTAGCGTCTTGTACTAATGCTTGTTTCATCAACCACTGATAGGTTACTGGTGCAGCGCTAGCGGACCCAGATGCTCCGCTTGAAATCGTTGTCGAAGCTGACAAGGAAAAAGGCACTCTGACCATCAGGTTCGGAATTTGACCGAAAAAACTATTGAATACGACTTCGCAGTTGTGCTCCACATGACAAAAGTCTGCAAGGAAGCACTCGGCGTCAATATTTTCGATACTTTCACATTTCAAATACCTTACACTCCTCGCACTTACCTCCAACCTGTACAAGAGTTTTTTTTTTCGTGTGTTTTCTTTCATGAGTCCTGCATTTTTTTCCCATTGCTTGTGTTTCATCTCAACAGCGATGCGGGGGTGGGCCTCACCCGCGAAGAAATGGTGTCCTTGCTCGGCACCATTGCCCGCAGTGGGAGCAAAGCTTTCGTGGCCGAGGCGAAAGCTGGCGGAGGCAACAGCGAAGCGGACGCCAAGGCCGCGAACTCAATCATTGGGCAGTTTGGGGTAAGGAACTTCAGAAGAGCGCTAATAGTCGAGTGAGCGCCAATGCGTGCTGTAGACAAGAGGTTCTCCTCAGAATTTTCTGTTAGGGTTTTGTGTTCACGCAATGCGCCTCTTTTCGAACGAAATAATATGATGCATAAATCTGATGATATTTTTCCATTTTCTCTCTTGTCATTAGGTGGGTTTCTACTCGGCCTTCATGGTTGGCCAAAAAGTGGAAGTAGCTTCGACCCCAGCCGACCCGAGCGAACTCAGCCACGTGTGGGCCTCCGATGGAGGTGGCCAGTTTTCCATTCAAGCACTCACTGACGGCAGCGCGAGCTCTAGGGCTCCTCCTGCGCCAGAAGCTGCTACAGCTGAAGGCGAAAGCACGGTCAGTGCTACGAGCAGTGACAAGCCCGGGCGCGGGTGCCGCATCACCATTCACCTCAAGGACGACCAAAAGGAGTACTTGGAAACGTCGCGGCTGCGCGAGGTGATCAAAACCCACTCCAACTTCGTGAACTTCCCGATTCGAGTGGAGGGGGAAGTGGTGAACACGGTGCAGGCCATTTGGACCCAATCCCCATCGGAGGTGAGCGACGAGGACTACACGTCGTTTTACCGGTTCATGACCGGCAGCTACGACGACCCCACTTACCGCCTGCACTTCCGCGCCGACTCGCCCATCGACCTCAAGGTACTGTTTTGGAAGGGACAAAAAGTAAAAGAAGAAAAAGTGAGCTTGCGATGCCCTCTGTTGCGCTGCCCAAGAAGCGACTATGCGTACACTTTGTGCTTATATTTCCTTACTGTCGGAATTCACTATCATGATTCTCAAAACCTTTCGTTCCATTTCGTAATCTTACCCTCTCTGGTATTTCTTCTTCTTCGTCTTCTTTTTCTTTCTCGGTTCGAAAAAGGTGCTCCTGTTCGTGCCGTCTCAGCACAGCGAGAAATGGGGTGGGGGCCACATGCAGCCCGGGGTGAGTTTGTACAGCCGGAAAGTGCTCATCGAGAAGAACAGCGCCGACTTGCTGCCCGAATGGATGCGGTTCGTGAAAGGCGTGGTGGACTCCGAAGACTTGCCGCTGGCGATTTCCCGCGAAAAGCCGCAGGTAAGTGTGTGTGTATGTGCGCGCGCATATTCATGAGAGTTCATAACAGAAAGCAAACAGATAATTGACTTCACCTTGTCTATCATTCCTGACTCTTTTTTTTTTGAAAGATACATTTTCCTTTCCTTTCAAACGTTCGGCATATCATGCATGCAATGCGTGTGTGTATGTATAGGACTCGAGGCTGCTGAAGCGCATTCAAACGGCGCTGGTGAAGAAATTGCTCAAGTTTCTCGCGGACCGCGCCGCCAAGGTATAGGTTTGGGGTGGGCGTGTATGTTGGTGGCGGGGGGGTGAAGTGTCACCTTCATTCCTATTGGACGTTCTAGCTTGAATTTATAGGGGGGCATAGGGCTTCGTTCTTTTTGGATTTCTCTGTCACAGCACTTTCTTCATTTCATTTCCTTTCTTTCTTCCTGCCAATCCCTGATCTGATCATTCCGTTGTTTTCATATTCCAGGAGCCGGAGGCGTACAAGGCATGGTTCAGCGAGTTTGGCCTCTTTCTGAAGGAAGGCGTGTGCCGAGACTTCGAGAACCAGGCGGACCTCGCCAAACTCCTGTACTTTGAGTCCAGCAGCTTGCCCGCGGGGGAACTCTCCAGCTTGGACGAGTAAGATGATGAGAGGAGACGCGAATTTCGTATTTGGACTCTGATTGTGACTCTCATTTCCTCAACTCGACTTCTTACCTTGACATTTTATTTGCCTGCCTGTTTATTTGCTGAGAAAAGATGTTCATTTTCGGTGCTGCTTTTTATTCCATTTCATTTCATTCCATTCTAGGTACGTCGCTCGCTGCACCCCCGAGCAAGGCACCGTGTACTTCTTGTGCGCCCCGAACCGCGCCCTCGCCGAAGCGTCGCCTTACTACGAAACCTTCAAAGCGCACAACCGGGAGGTAAGCAAGGGAGCATGGGTGCTAGAGTGCGTTCTTTTGAGTTGTGCATAACATGCATGATCGTAATTGTGATTGCCACTTATTCATTTTTTTTTTCAAATTAAGGTCCTCACTTCCTCTTCCTGCGTGTGCATGCAAACATTTCTTCCGTCTGTTTTGTTTCGCACTACGCAGGTGCTTTTCGTGTACAACGCCATCGATGACTTCGTGATGACGAACTTGGGCACCTACAACAAGCGGCCTCTGAAGTCTGCCGAATCAGCGGACTTAGACCTCGACAAGGAAACCAGCAAGAAAGGCGACGACAAAGAAAACGAGGCCAAGAAAGGACTGAGCGAGGCGGAGGTAAGAAATAGGCATAACAGTAAAAGTATGGTGTGTGCTGTTTTAATCGCCGCACTTTCTACGCTCATGCGAACATCATGGAAAGATGGCATTTGATGGCATTCATCTCCTCCTTCATATCTTTTCTTTTTGTGTTTTTTTTCCGTGTTGGCGCCTTTTTCTTTTTTTTCTCTATTTCTTTGTCTTGTAAACGATATCTCAACGTCTCCATCGAATCCATCATCTCATCCAGGTCACTGAGCTCGGTGCATGGATGGTAGCGACCCTCCCCACCAAACTCGCATCGGTGAAAGCCACGTCGCGTCTCGTAGGGTCTCCAGTGGTCATCACTGACCACGAGTCGGGGGCGCTGCGGCGCATGATGAAAATGGTCGAGCAGCAAAACACCGGGGTGCGTATGTTTGTTGTGTGCGGGCCTAGCTACTTATTCGTGCTTGTGTAGTGGACGTACTGAATGTGAGTGTATTTGCGCGCGCACCTCTAATACACACGTGTATCTATATTGTATTTTCTGTATGTAATATATTAGGTGGCGTCGATGGACATGGTGCCCCCCCAGGCCCTGGAGTTGAACCCCAAACACCCCCTTGTGGGGGCCCTGAACCAAGCTCGACTGAACGAGAACAACGCGGTGAGTTCAGGAGTAGTACAATTAGTTGCTGTCGATTTATTATCTAAACCTTTGATGGTTACGAGGCAGTTAATATACTGTATAACCGTTTTGCCGTGCGAGGGGGGGGGAATAGAAGAGGCGAATGAAATAATGCCTTTGTTGCCTTCATCTCTCTTCTTGTGTTGAATCACATGGATTTTGCTGATATAATATTAGGATGTGGCGAAGCTGGTGCTGGAGCAGCTGGTGGACAACGCTCTGGTGGGCGCTGGCCTGATGGACGACAGCCGGGTCATGGTGGGGCGCGTGAACACATTGCTGGAAGCCCTTCTCGAAGCCAAAAACAGCAACGCGACTACCATCGAGAAGTAAATCATTGCAAATTGGATCTGCATTTCTTTTGTGTTCTACTTCGAGCTTTTTGCCAGCAGGGATTCTATTCCTGGGTACGGGCACACAGGAATTAGGAATTCACAAGCCCGTTTTCGATGTATTACGTAGCACCCGACAGAATGCCTTGCTCTTGCTATTGTGGTTCCTGGATTTTAGTTAAGGGATATCAAAGGGGTTCGACATGTGTATCATAAGTAGGCTTTGTGAGGGGCAACGCGAAGTCCTGAAGTAGATGAAGCTTCGGATACTGCGGAGGTATATAGATTGTAAAGCCAGGAAGGTTCCAATAAACCAATACAGCGAGCTCTCTCTTACGAGACTACAAGAGAAGTACGCGGGTACTAACTAAAAGAATAATGAGTTCATCAAACAGGAGGCTTTTATATGAAGTATGCGAATTATACATATGCAAATGAAATGAAATGAAAAGTTTGGTAATCTAGATGAGTGCCAGTTGGGTTGCAGCACTCTCGCTGAGTTTACTGGAAATGTGGTCAAGGATTGCGGCCAGGGTAGCTCGGATAACGAGCTGTCATCAGAACAGGAGTTGATCCTAGATTGAGAGTGCTGGCATATGCAGTGCCTGTGCCTATAGCAGTGGCACCATAGCCGCTATCGTAACGCCCGCTGCGGTTGTAGGTGGCAGCCGGCGGACGCGATGCCGGTGGTGATCGCAAGCTTCGAGAGCTGGCGTACGCATGAGATATGCTGTTGCTGCTGCTGTAGGCTGTGTGTGCGTCGGCCACTGAGGAAGAGTACGCGTTGTGCGGGCGGTGGTAGTGTGGCAAAGAAGAAGAAGAAGAAGGATCTGAAGAAGGATAAGTGCTAGAGCGCTTGGTCGGTGACCTAATATGATACGAAGAAAAATCAGCAGCAGCAGTAGCCGAGCGGCGACCTGTAGTCCCACTTGCATGCGCCGTGTTGAGGGCAGGGTGGGCGCAGAAAGCCGTGCCTCCTCCGTCAAGCACGGGGGATGGCCGGGCACCATAGAGGGTGCTGGTCAAACGAGAGGGATGACTGCTGCTGCTGCCGCCGTTGTTGTTGCCTCTGTTGTCACCAGCAGTATTGCGACGAGACAAAGGGGACCCGAGTTGAGCCACTCGCGCTTCCCATGCCATTGCATTGGCGGCAGCTGACCGCCCTGTGTGGGACAACAAGGCGTTCCAATCCCCAGCGGCAAGTGGGGAAGGCGGCAGTGGCAGTGGCAAAGGTGAAAGTGGCGCAGAGGGTACTGATCCCATTCCTGGAGGTGCCGCTGGCTCTGAATTTGCGTTAAGCGTGTAATGGTCACGCAGAGCTGCAACCTGAGCATGCACTAAACGAACCTATGCGAAAGAGAGAGAGAGGTAGAGGTAGAGGTGGATTGCAAAGGGACGTACAAATAAGATAATATAAAAGTCAATGGAACGAGCATAAGAACATACATGAAAGAACCAAAAACGAAATAAGAAAAAATAACAATGAAAATACAGATCGAAGCAGAGAAGGAAGAAGAACAGAGATCTACGATGGACTTATTCATATCCCTCCCCTGAAGGCGGGCCCTCACCTCTGACTCAAGTCGTTCAGTCATTTCATTCTCCCATTCGCGCGTGCGTTGCTGCAGAATTCCTTCTAAGATTTCCCGCGATTGTACCGGTGGCTCGACATGTACTACTGCTTCAGTGTGAGCGTCAGCAGCCGCTGCAGGTACAGGCGTAGGTTTAGTTGAAAGTCCGTTCACAGCAGCAGCTACAGGTCTATCAGTATCAGCAGAGGGAGCGCTAGTAGTAGCAGTTAATTTCGGTGTATCAGTCGCATCTTCCTCTGGTGGCGCTGGTGTCGTTGAAGGATCAGTATTGGCCTCGCGCAAGACTACATCCCTATTCTTGTTGGGAATCTCAGAGGAGGCTGCTGTTGTCACTTCCACCACAGCTGCCGTCTGAAACAAAACGCCTTCTCTGCCGTTGTCTTCAACTTCTCTGAGTTGACTGTTGAGTCGCTGTACCTGTATTGTGTTGAATATGGGTAAATGATTCAAAACAATCGAAAAAATAGCTGCATGAGTAGGGAGGGTCAATGAAGACCTTGATCCGTGAGAAAGGATACACAAGGGAAAGTAAAACAAAGGGCAGCGCAAAGGTGTGAACAGAACGAAGTAGTTTCATATTAGGGCATCCAACCTCAGCCTCCGCCAATGTTGCGCGCTCTTCCCACTGAAGAGCTTGCGCCTTTAAAGTAGCACAATCTGCCTGGAGCTGTTGCTGCTGCACCTCCAAATTCTCCTGTGACAGCATAGCAGACAATCCAGAACAAGAAACTGAAGTGCGCTTCCGTATAAATTAGAGCCGTAATTGGGTATACGGTAGTACGAACCTGGGCAGCAACCGCACTTGCGAGTTGCTCTTTGAGGCCTTGAATGACTTCTTCTTGAATATGAGCTTCTTCTACTCCTCTGCCCGTAGCTTCTTGCTGATCTTTGCCTTTGCCTTTGCCTTCTCTTTCTTCTTCAGCACTTGAGTTTTCTGCAGCTGAAGGACGTAACTCTTGATCTTCAAGCAGCGCCGTCAGTCGAGACACCTGAATAGAAATAGGATAAAGCAACCAATAAAGAATAACGCGAAGAAAGATAATCTTTTTCCGTGACGGAGACAGCAAACGAGAGGTTGTACAAAAATCACACGAATTTTTGCCAACAAAAAACAAAGAGCTTGAATGATATGAGTTGTCTCTAAGCTTACCTCCTCATTCTGCGCGCGCACTTGCTCGTTCAACTCCAAAACTTCTGTGTCACGTTCAGCCAGCTTTGCCTTTATAACAGTGAGGAGACACGAGCGCACAAACAGAATCAAACAGAATCAAAGATTAGTTATACTAAACTTCAAGTAAACTGTTATGGAAAGGAAAGGAGAATACACTAGTGCCAAGGCTTTGGATGCACGCGCATTTGTAGAAGTAAGATAAAAATTATGCTTAAGCAGAGTTTGGGCCATGAGCACCTCAAGGAGATGTCTTTCATCGAGCTTTCCTCTCAAATCGTCAAGTTCCGTTTCCGCACTTTGCATTCGCACAAGTTGCACTTGCAGCTCTGCCTCTGCAGCAGAAAGGCGTTGCTGGAGGTCCTCCTTAGCCATTTGCTCGCTCGTAGCTTGAGCCTCCATCTGCACGAAATCAAAGAGACGAAGTATAAGAGGAACACAACATCCGTGAATAAAACAAAGCCATGGCCACGAGATAAGAGAAAATTTAGGGCCATGTGAAGATAAGAGAATTTCTTTTAAAAGATCGTTCAACAGTATAGTTAGTAGCATGCAGGAATTGTAAATTATGACAAGTCCCGTATCGCTAATTCTTACCTCTCCCAAAGCGCTGACTTTTTCCGCCAATTCTTCGCTAGCTGTCTCTGCGTCGCTTTGCGCCTTGGTTAGTGCTTCTGCTGTTTCGACTGCTTGAGCTCTTAATGCTGCGACTTCTTCCGCTAAAACATCGCGCTTCTCCTTCGACTGCAACCTCTCTGCGTCGAGATCAGCACTCGCACGCGCTTCCGCCTCTAAGATAGCTTGACGGGCTGCTTCTGCTATGGCCAGGTCAGTCGCTGCTCTCGCTGCCATAGCTGCTTGTTCGGACGCTGCTCGCTCGGATTGCAGTGCCTGTTCAGCAGCAACAGCGCGGCTTTCGGCCGCGGCTGCAGCAGCCGAGGCATCAGAAAGGACCTCTGGAGACAGTGCTGCTGTTGCTGCCACTTCTGAGGGCTCCAGCAAATTAGTCGTCGATGGTGGTGGAATTGATGCGTCTCCCGCTGGATTCAGTGTGTTGGTTGAGGGAGATGCAGTATCTGAAAGAGGTAAGGCAGTGTCTGGACTAGTAGGCAAAGCAGCCGCTGGTGCAATAGTCACCACGGTGCTCGTTGTTGTGGATGTAACAGTCAGGCCTGCCACTGCCTCCTTCTTCATTGAATCATCTGATTCCATACCACCCTCGAGCGGCGGTTCAGCTGCATCATCATTTGATTTGAGCGCATGAGGAGCATCTTCAGCTCGAACCTCAGACGGGGAGGTTGTCGTTACTGCGGCATCAGCCTGCTCATGTTCTTGCACCATGGTTGCTGGAACGAGCGATGTTTCTTCACCAGATTTGAGTGCACCTGAGCCTTCTGCCGAAGGAGGGGTTTCTGCCTTCAGACTTGCAACCTCGGCACCTTCTGATCTAACGTTAACAATATCTTCCTGCTCTTTGAGACTGACTGCACCAGCATCATCATCATTGATTTGTCCATCTTCTTTGGGCTCAGTAGCAGATGCAGCGACAGGAGAAACAGGACCATCATCAGCAACAGCACCATTATCTTTGTTTTTGGAAGGAGAATCTCCATCACTTTTATTCGCGATTGTTTGCTCATCATCATGTTCCTCAACTTCAATGGCTGCATGCGCTTCGTTCGCAGCTTCGGTCTGGACTGCTGCCACTACTTCTTCGCCACCTTTTTCTTTCGTCTGGGTGGGAAGTGCTTCTGCATCCATTGCAATGACTGAGATGGACACTTCTTCTTGTTCTGTCGCAGCAGCAGGTTGAATTTCGTCTTCAGGTTTAGCATTAGCAGACTCAATTCCTTTAGTTTTGCTTGTCAAGGCTACTTCTCTTTCACCTTCTTCTTCTGTTTCTTCTCTTTCTTTTGCAATTGCAAGTTCATTTTCCTCTTGTAATTGAGCATCAGCAGCATCTTCTGCCACCTTAGCTTGACCTTCAATTGTGCTTTCAATCTCATTTTCTGCAACGACTTCTTCTTCTTCTTCGTCCTCCCTGCTTGTGAAAAATTTTGCCGCTTCTTCCTCGTCAACTATCCCTTCGTCGGTCGTCGGAACAGCCTCCTTCACCGCGGTCGAAGGATTTTCTAAAGCACCTTCCTTCGGGGCCCACACCACGCCATTCCCGTAAGTCGTTGGATCTAAGACAAATTTACCGGACACTGCTTGAGCCACAAAGGCGTCTACCTCAAGGGCAGTACCAAAGCCGGAAATGTGAAGGTCGGCGACAACGCTCCCTGCTCGCAAATTCACCACGCGCACATCTTGCCCTTGCCGTAACGGTAGACATTTCTCGAGGTCAGCTTGAAGACCTTCTCGGGCAGATGCACCAAAGTCAGCCAGTTGCCACTCAGGAAAAGTGATTTCAAGCTCTAGTTCCACTTCTTCCATCAGCTCAGTAGCGAGCTCCAACCCACTTTCATCTGGCATGAGGTTCTCGTTCTGCGCAGCTACAACTTCATTCGAACCTTTGACGGACTCCTCCTCCTCGCCACTTTCCTGGGAATCGTGCACATCGTCAGCAGCATCTAAAGCACGAAGGAACTTCGCAGCGGTGTCAACGTCACCATCGTCATAATGCACTTCGTACGTTCCGTCACCGTTGTCTTTTGCCACTTCGCCAGGATACCAGGTGTTTTTGCCGCCAAATCGTGCTTCAACTCTAACCCCTACGGGAAATTGTTTAGCTCTTGCAAACAAGCAAATGTTATCTGAGTGCACAGCTTTCTCAATGTCACCGTCATCGTAGTGTACCTCGTACGTGCCGTCACTGTTTTGCTGAACAATCTTTGCCCCGTAATACTTCGTTTTACCTCCAAAGCGACTCTCTACTGCAAGCCCAGGAGCAAAAGCCGAAGGTTTATCGACTGTTTCCAGCTCCTGAAGTACTTGACTTTCGTCATCAAAGTCTTTGACACCTTCCGCGATAGGCTCGCATTCTTCGTGGACAGTTCTCTTGATGGGGCTCTTCAGGGTGTCATCGTCCATCGCCAGCGAACTCATGTCTAAGGCGCTGCCTCTCGCAGGTTCATCCATGGACGGCGCGTCGTTGCATTGAATGGCTGACACAGAAAGCCCAGCAGGTGACATTGGAAGCACATCTTGAGTCGAAGATTCAGACACTCCACTAGTTGGGCCTTTCTGGGGACTGATGCAAAAGTCTTCCTCGTTATGGACAGACTCACGAACTTGTGGCGAGGGCGCAGCTAGAGAAGGAATGTTGGCAACGCTTGGACCATTCAAACCAGAAACAGACGCAGTCTCGTTCCTTCCCTGCGACTGCGCAGAGAGTTCATTTAGTCGAGGGTCTGACTCGCTTTCGTCAAAATCAATCGAACCGTCATTTGCTTCACTTCCATCACTGTCCACACCTCCGAAGTTTTCCTCAGTGCCTACATCCACGGGTGGTTCTTCTCGCTTTGAAGCAAGAGGGATTTCTTTGTGCTTCTGATAAGCTGAATCCGCTTCATCGTCCTCTTCTTCCTCAGAAGAAACTTCAAGCCCCTGAAAAGGCTTTTGAGCGGAGTGCTGTGCTGTGCTAGTAGCTTCAACAGCTGTACCTCTTTCGTCGTCTTCTCCCTCTTCTTCGGACAGTTCAAGCGCTTTTGACGCCGGTGAGGTTGGCTGCGCATCAACAAATTCCTTTGAAAGCTGACCGATTTTTTCACTAGCAGTACTTCCAAGGTCGGTATTTTGACCTTTGGCGTCGACTTCTTCCACTTCATGAGATGGTCTAATTTCATCATCACGAGCCTCACTCGAGCTGAAATCTGATACAGGGTCTTCATTTTTTGCTGATGTCGTTTTATAAGGCAAAATCTCGTTTTCATCTTCTTCGGATGAAATTTCTTCTATTTTGGCAGGCGATGGCTGCTCCTTGCCATTATCATCCTCAATCCTTGCAGATGCTTTCTTCTTAGGCAAATCATCGGCTTCATCCTCTTCAGATGACACCTCTTGTATCTCAGCAGGTGACGGCTGCACTTCGCCTTTACTCAACTCTGCAGCTAAATCAGTACTACCAACAATTTGGTCAGCCTCAGGGTCTCCTGGAAATTCGGTTACCACAGTGTTTTCACGATTGGCCAAGTTGCGGGACTCAAGCAAGTGCGGGTCAAGAACCTCAAAATCTTCATTACCGCCCGAATCAGACTTTCCGTCCGGAGCGATTTGGACGACGCTGTTTTCTTCCACCACTTCCGACTTAGCCTGGGGCATAAGCACCTCGGCGTCGTCTTCATCTCCGGTAACACTTCCGTCGTTGTGGCTTGTGCTCGTCTCTGCCGCACCTGCATCTTCGCCGCCTGAAATTTCATCATTATCTTGAACAGTTTGAGCGGTGTTCGGCAAAGCATCATTATTGGGAGGGTCTGCAGTGTTGCTTCTCGACGTGGTAACTTCTGAGACGCTACATTCACCAAGCCCGGCCTCATTAAGCTGAGCCACTAATAATTTAGGTTCAGATGCTTTGGAGACAACTGATTTAGCAACTTCTTCGTTTTGGAGTCCGCTCACTTGGACAGATACGACTGCACTTCCAGCTCTGACACTTTCAACCACAACTTGGCTTGTACTTACGCCAAGGGCTGCTGAGGTAGCTGCTACAAATGCTGATCGTTTTTCAGACCCAAAGGAGTCAACGCTTTCGTCTTGCAAGGTCACGCTGAATGATACAATGAAATCATCTTCTGAGTGGGATATGGCCGCAAGTGTTTCGTCTTTGTCTGTTGCGCGCATACCTTCCAGAATGGTGTCCTTGTCATCATCTGTTACGTAACCTAGAACGATTGCTCGATTGGTGATTGCCAAAGAGGACACCAGATTAGACCTTTCAACGAGTGACACTTGCGCTAAGAGGGCTGCAGCTCCTGCGCTGGCCACTGACACCATACCATCAAACACGGGGCCAGCGGCGCCTCTTGAGTGGAACTCGAGGAGAAGACTTGCAGCCTGGGCGGTCGGGAGGCTACAGAGGAGTTTAGAAACATCTCGGGCACTGTTGCAGGAGACCAATTGAGAGCCAATGTTTTTCGGAATCCCTTTGTGCAATGCCACCAGTCCTGTTTTCGTACGCCCTCCTGATTCCAGCACACCCTGCACGGCCTTTTTAGCAGCCTTCCCAGGCATGACGGCCAGCAAATCTCCAAAGTCGCCATGCAAACGGAGTTCAACTAACAATGCAGCAGATACCTCCGTTGGAAGCCCCATGATTATGTTTGCGCGATCGTGGAGCGACTCCAGCTTTGAGATATACGCCACGTGCTCAGATGCTGGGAGACCTTGGAGGACTTTGATACGACCCGAATTATCGAGAGCCACAAATGAAGATATTGCGTCGTCTTCTATTGACACTGCAGAATGAAAGAGTATCTCATATGAGAAACCAGCCACTTTGCCAATCTTCACAAGTGCAGCAAATCGAACGAACTCTTCTTTAGAAACTCCTTCAGTGCTGTTGCCCATCGATGAATATGCTACCTCGATTTCGTTCTCTTTGGGCTCGACAACAGAGCTAACCATGTATTGATTGTTGACATGCATTTGAAAGGCTTCTTTACTCATCAACGTATCCCCACTATCAGTGGTCTTTTCTGCAACAGAATCAAAAGCCTTTTTCACGATTCTCTGTTCAGCTTCTTTGAGCTCACCTCCAACACCACTGTCATTATGTTCATGAAGTTTCTCCGCTTGGGCTAAATTAGGAGCCATCGCGGCCTTCTTTTTCGAGGTAAATATGGAGGATAGAAAACCGCCACCTGAACCTTCATCATTTGAAGCACTATTTGATCGACCTTTGGTCGCCACTGAAGGGGACGGCAAGCTCGACACCTCCGCTTCGTCCTTGTGAGCAGATTTCCTTCTTGATGTGAACAACGAAGACAACATGCCGCCACCCAATCCCTTGATGGCACCTGTTTTGACTTTATCAACCAGGCGAATGAAGTTCAGTTCATCTGCAGTTCCACTTTTCTCCGTGTCAGCTTGCTTGAAGGCCGCCACTAAATCTTTTTCAGCGGGGGCAGGTGTTTTCTTGTCACCAGCCGCAACAGCAGCTTCATTCATCTCATTCACCAATTTCAACATTGTCTTCTTGAATACGTCGATTCCCATCACACCCACTGAAGATCCTGAGCCTGCACTGGTCGCTTCTGCGAAAATTTCCTTGGCTAAGGCTAACTCGCTGGCTGTAAGAGAGGTGTGCACAGGACTTGTTTCCGTCTCCGGATTGCTGTCTTGAAGTTTTGCAGTAACATCATCAAGGCTTCCAGAAGCTACGCTGTGGGCTGTTCCGACAACTGCTTCTGTCTCTGGCGTCGTAGTGGATAGATTCTTTTCAGATTGGTCAACCTCCGTAGCGCCTCCTGAGTCATCTTGAACAGCCACAGCTGCGTTTCCAACCACGGGTGCTGTAGTCGGATCACTCGGTGCATCAGCCTCATTGCGACCAAGACCACTCTCATCGGGTTCGGCTGCAGATGAGCCAGCAGCCTCTTGAATTGCACTGAAAACTTCCAAAAAAGAGTAGAAATCAATAGGTATCCCGCTCTTGATACTCTCAGCTTCGTCAAAAATGCGGGCTACTTCACTCTCAGATAGCTTGTCTTCCGGATCTTTCAAGAGATGATTTACGAGGTTTAGACACCCTGCGATACTCAAAGCATCAGCTGGGCTCTCAGCTGACTTGACTGCATCTTCGAATGCTTCACGAATGCTCCATTTGGTATCTTCGCTAATCTTCGACGCATGAGGGCCCGGTGGCGGTGGCCTCTTAACCGGAATCATCACGCAATACTTGCCCTGGTCATCAGCACGGTATTTGATCCACAATTCTGGCGAGACATCCCCATCATCTGGGATCTTGCATCTCTTGAACACGCTATCAATGGACTGTAGAACATGGAATATCAACTCGAGTGTGAAAACCGAGAGTGCTAGAAATTTAAGCAAGGCAGCAGACTAACGGATAGTTACTTACCGAGCTGTGATCGAAAGTCAACAACGCTTTGTTGCCGTGAACTGCCACCGCTTCCAAAGGTCCATACGTTGAAAACTCCTAGTAAAGTCAACACGGTTTCATTCGGTTATAAATTTGTAACAAATTTTGATAATGCATCAACAAAAGTTCAGTGAGATCACCTTGCGCAGAGCCTCTTCCTCGAGTTCGGTGATGACTTCGCCCACCTCTGCCTCACCAGCACACTTCGCCAAAGTCACCTGCAGTGAAGCAGCAGAGAGCCGTATGGTGTGATAGAACCAGAAGCTAGAATCAAAAATGGACTTAAATATTGCAACTCACATTTAGGCGTTTCTCCTTGACGCGAAGATCATGTGCGTTGATAGGTGCCATAATCACTAAAGCTGGCTGCAAAGTTTAGATTAACTACGAAGATAAGCGGATGGGCAACACACGATGCTCAAGCTAGCTATATAACAATGCGCAAAGTGGAACTGCAGGGATGTCGTCTAGCCAGTCTATCTAGACACTGGGGCTTTCACCAAATTCATTTCAATGCTCCATTGCTGCCGTGCTGTAATCACAAATCACGAAAGCAACCGTTCAACACGGCAAAAACCTCGCTACGTACGTACCACATTAGGGCAATGATTACGTCGGAAATCTCAGATCTCAAATCTCAAAACCTCAGCAGGATGGATTACGGATTACATCAAACAAGAGAAGCCCAGAGCCCTAATACGCTTCAAAGAAAGGGCAGGCGCAAGGCCACAAAGCATAATCTTTGCGTCGTTTGGAAGAAAGGAGAACGAAGACTTTACAGCAACTTGGCTTCAGGTCACATTCACTCCAATCCGTTACTGCGGGTGCTTGGTGATCGAAATTGTCGACCTCTGCATCACGTGTCATTTGAGGAATTCGCAGCCTAGCTACCTTAGAACCCTTCGATTTAATTCTCGGCAGTTTGCGAGCAATGACTAATCATGCTGTAGCTTTAGTTCTTTTTGCTAGCCTAGCTGCATGGCTAACCACTAGTTCTTCAGCTACGTTTACTCTCGGGCCTGAAGAGACAATGGAACGGCGATGGAAAGTGCCATGCTCGGCGCAGTACGGCGAAGATCCCACAGTGCAGCGGAAGCGAGGCTGTAGCCCTTTGCCTGGCGGCGCATGCGACCGTGTGGTTGTAGATTCCTTTTTGAATCCCCAGGAGGTGAGCTCGCAAACTTCGCATCCACAATAGGCGGTAGCCTCATATGAGTACACATCGCACCACGTGTACACAACACTACGCAGAATGCATGATTCATGACACAAGCTACACACTTTAAACACAACTCAAACTTGTTGGGACAAACCTTGCTAGCCTTGAAGCGAATTGAAGACGTCGATTTGATGTGGCCATTATCTACGACAATCACGTTGGCTCTTGAGAGATGCTCATGTGTGTGCTCAGATACTAATAGATAGCGTTTTAAGAATATACCTATGTGTAATGCCTGTTTTTTTCATTGCATGGCACTTATTCAGGTAGCTACTTTAGTGCGCATCGCTGAGAAAGGCATGAACGCTCCTACACCAAAGGGGGGAGCGCCTGTGGCTGTTCCTTTGGGTCCAACCATCATGGACGTGAATTCAGGCTGGGTGCTGCCCAGTGGGGCGCATCAGCCGTCGGCCATCTACGCGCATGGCCCTTTGTTCACCGAAGACGAGTTCGAGGCCTACGGGCGCATCACGCAAAGGCTGAAAGGGCTCCTCGAAGCGCAGTTCGAGCTGAGCAGCTTGTTTTTCACTGCGCCTACTTTCATCACCCGGGAAGCAGCCGGAAAAGGAGGCGGAGGCTGGGAGCCCACGACTATGCACGACGAGTATTGGTAGGGAGGCGGCTAGAAAGAGGATTGAATGTTTCAATTTTTGTATACTCTCACGCATTAGTGTATGTATTAGGGATCGCTTTTCCCCCTTTCCTCGGGTAATTCCTCTCGCTGTGCCTCTCGATGAGATAGGAAACCGTTTCCGATTTCGCTATCTTTTTCACACACTCACGCTTGCAGGCACCCTCATGTGGACAAGAACAACACCGCCCATTACGACTACAGCGGGCTAGTGTACCTGTCTACGCAGGGCGTTGACTTTGAAGGCGGCACGCTCGAGTTTTACGACGCAGAGAACCTCGGTAAATTCTAGTTGATTTTTGATTATACCGTGCTAATTCTTTTATCTTTTGCATGCCTCTTGCCACCACGAAATCTCACGTTTGTCGTTTCTTAATTTCTATGCATTCATGCGTGCTTGCGTGCGTGTGCTCTGTTCATGCAGACTGCTCGCCGTTCATGGACGAAGAGAACCCAGGCCCCTGCGTACCGGTGGGTGACCCTTCCTTGGCGCTCAGCCCGCGCGCTGGCCGTGCCGTCGTCTTTGGCAGCGGCCGAGAAAACCCCCACCGTGTCACGCGAGTCACCGAAGGCACGCGCTATGTGCTCAGGTAATCATATCGTGATTTTTTGTTCGACATGTTCTATATTTTTAGTCAGTGAGGAAATCGTTTTATTTTGATTGTGCGTGCGAGACTCCCACATGTGAAAGCCGAGGCGTTCACAAGGATTGCACTGCACTTCCTTTATTTCTTTCTTTGTTCTATTTTTTTTGGGACACGTGCGCAGAGTGCTACACACACTTTTTATTCTCATTCTTCGTACTTACTCATTTTTTCATGTCCTGTTGCTTTTTCCTGCGGGTTTGCTGGCAGTTTCTGGTTTACTTGCGACGGGCGCCGCGAAATGAAAAGCTTTTTGGACGGGAAAATGCACGTGCGTTTTGAAGGCAGCGATTCTCAAGGGAGTGGCAGTGAACTCTAGTTGAAGAGAAAGAATGCACGACGAGTATCTAGCAGCAAAGAAGTTGGTGGGCTCCAGGGTCAATCACCTTTGACTTGCTCATGCTCTCGGAAACTTGGTTCATCCCCTATTTTTACCCTAGAATTAGAGGCTCTTAGGCATTTCGAACTAACGCTTTATTGGTGTTGCCGGAGTTCCAAGTTCGAGGCATAAGGGATTTCCTATCGCTATAATTTTAGCGTTATTTCTTTGGGAGCTACCTAGTCCTTTGTAAATTGTAGATGGCATGTGGGCGGTATGTACGGTATGTGCCAAGTGCAAGGTGCCATCGGCGCTATCGAGGTGTTTTTTATTGTCAGTTTAAGTCCATTTCCAGTCAAGTCTGGAAGAATGGACTTATACATGGGCGACAGGGATTGGAAGTGGGGAGCGGGAGCGCTGGGAGTGCTACAGTTGCTGAGCTACAGTAGCTACAGGCTGCTGGCTACAGCTACGGAGGCTACAGTAAGTACGTACAAACGTACAGGGGAGAACCACGTCCCTGATGGGAAGAAATGTCCACAAGAGCAAGAGAGTGACGCAGCGAAGAAAGTCGTGATGTTGTTGACAAGGCTCGGCTCATTCATCGAAGCTATCATTCCTGCAGCGGGAAGCAACCTTCCCAGCCCGATGCAGCATGGCAGCGTGAGCATCTTTATGCTATCTCAGGCTTCTCGGCGTAGACTATCATAGAAGAGTTGAACCTGCTCGCTTCGCTCGGCCTTCTTTAAGCACCCGTGTGTTCGAACGAAGAGAAGCATCAGAAGCATTGGAATGATGCATCACAACTTCGTGAGCTTAGCATTATTCCTAGTCTTTCTCAATGTCTCTAGATCAGATAAAGCCTCCATAGACAGCAAATCAAGTGACGCAGATTTTCGATTTCTAGCGGAGGATTTACCGTTCTCTTACTTAGGGTGTTATGCGGACTGTGAATCTGGCGTGCGAGACTTCCCAGTGCTTGCACTCAGAAGCCATCATATGAACGCTCAGACTTGTGCTGACGCATGCACTTCCTTCAATTATCGCTACTTCGCTATGCAACGGGGTATTGAGTGTCGGTGTAGCAACGCGTATGGCAGACAGGGTCCGTCGAACAACTGCACTTCTCCGTGTACCGACGACCAGAAAGAACACACTAGTGGTAATTTTCGCCAGCCAGTTGCCACATCATGCGGCGGTTTGTGTGCGAACTCTGTTTACCAACTGAGCGGAATTTCACCCGCTGATCCGCCAACGCCACTTCCAACAGTACGTCCGAGGAGCTGGAACGACGAACTCGTGCTTGAACCGTCATTACCCTACACTGGTACGCCATACGAGCCAGTAGGGTGTGAGCGCGACTGCTGTGGGAAACGGCGGGACATGACGATTCTCGCTTTCCGGAGCGTCAACTTGACTACGGCGATGTGTGCATCAGCCTGTGCCAACTTCCCCTTTTTCGCAACCCAGGACGCAAGCGAATGCCATTGTGGACACAACCATGGTTCACAAGGTGAGTCTTCCGAATGCGAGTATGCTTGTGCGGGCAATGCATCGGAACTGTGCGGTGGCTACTGCGCGAATTCAGTGTACCGGTACCGCCGCTTATCTGATGTAGTTGAGCACAAGACTCGCCTACCTCCTGGTCGTGTTGCTGTTGTAGTGCCAATTCACGAACCGAATTTTGTCTACGGAGAACGGCTCCTCCTCACTCATAACGAGTACCAGATGAACACAACTTCGGACCTGCATTTTGTGCTGAGCTCGAACGCTGATACCCGGCTCTTCCTAGAGCACCTCGCCACAAGTTGTGTGCACTTGAATAATGGAGAGAGCGTGCGCTTGAGAACTTACGGCGGCGACAGAACTTTGCTTGCAACGCATCCATCTTTTTTCAAAAAGTGGTGGATGGTGGAACAATTGGTTGACACCTACGGTTACCTCATTGCCATAGACGCTGATGCAGAATTTGTCAAGTATTCTGACCTGTATGCCGTGTCTGCGGCCATAATGTCTCGCAAAGTGTTCTTTGGCGTAGAAGGCTGTCGCGAAGGACCTCAAACCAAAAGCATGTGGCGGTTTTCGCCTCAAGACGTTGATATCCTAATGCAAAAAACCAACGACGGTCAACTTAATGTATGGTGGAACGACTTACCAGTATTTGAAAGTGTGAGCACGAAGCGATTCCTTCGTGAATATAATGTCACTACGACTCCTACCTCCAAAGGTGACTTCGATTATTTGCCGTACGCGTACTACTTGATGTTACACGAAGGCTGGAACACGGTTGACCTCACAGAGACGCTCGCAGGAAGCGAACTCCAGCGCGATGGCACAGAGTGCTTGCCTGAAAGTGTAGCCGCGTCAGGTGGGGGTAGTGCTGACACAGTTCGATACTCGCAACCGCACTGGGCGCATCATGCCGCCTTCATTCACGCTTCGTCGCGCTTCGCCGAGGCAGACATAGTGATGACCTTCAGCCACGGTCGCCCTATCAATAGAGCTTGGAAAAGAGCAGCCGAACACCACGCGAGTTAGGATGGCTGTTTCTTCCTCCAAGTCATTTCAAATTTGTCCTAATTCTTAGGTCCTGCTCTCGGATCTCGCATGATTTTTCACTGGCCTTTGATTGAGGCCAGAGCGCCAGAGGCCAAACTGCCTTGAGTTGCGCCTACTTCATGACGTCAATATTACGTTTAAAGTCTGAAGATATCCGACAAGCCACTAAGGATGCTTTTTGCTTTTTGTATGTCGCGAAGTGACATAAAAGTAACACGCAATGCGCGAATAGGGTAGACTCCAACACGAGCTATTCTCCGTTCAAAAGGCTTTCATACTTTCATGAATTTTTTTAAAGGCTCAACTCGTGAGCTGAGCTGTGATTGAGGGACATAGGAAGAACTATCTGTTTCTTTGTCTTGTAGGCCTGGAGGTAACAGCAGGAGTATACATACCTATTTAGTGAGGCCCGTTTGTGAGAGTGAGACCCATGCCTGTCTCTACGCCCTACTATGCCCGGCTCTTGGGAGGTCCCATTGACAGATAAATACTTCAGCACCAATCTTAAAATGAACTAAGTAATAAGAATGAGTGCCGTAGATTCATCATACGTACCGCAGTCAGCCATAAAGAAGACTATGCATTAGCATTACTAACTTACTACAGAAGTAATTACTTACGTAGCACGTAGCAGTAGAGACAGCAGACAGCCCCGGTGCTCCGAATTCTCGGCACTATCCCCCTGTAATATGTCCCATTGTTCTCTCGTTGCTCCGTTGCGCCGTTGTTCTTGCTTCTTGCTTATCTCGTTCTATTATTGTTAACGCTCCCATTGGCAATCAAAAGCCATGGACGAAAGCAAAGATGCCGAGTCTGCGCCTGAGCCCGCAGAAATAAAGCTTCATTTAGGCGACCGCAAGCTAGAGCGCTGGGTGGAAGACCTGAAGGCAGCGCCAGCCAAGCTCAATTCGTTGAAGGACGCTGTGATCGACCTCGCGCTCAAGTTGCACGAAACCCATGCCGGCGTGAGCGACTGCGAAGTGAAAATAGGCGACATGGACAGCGATTTAATGTCTACTGCTTATGAGCTCGAGCACCTCAATGAGCAGATATCAGAGCAGGGTCCAGAGCAAGCTCGCCTGCGAAAGGCTACAGCAGCCATGCAAAAGCAAGTCGAGCAACTTGCCGAGGTAAGCTTCGCAAAACCTTTCGCGTCTAGGTTTTTTTTCCTACCATATATTATTTAATCCAATATTGCTCGCATAATAGCTTGCGCGCGGCTAGCTAGGACGAACTGCCGAGAATAAAACAGAATATCTGTCACAGGCTCTTTTTTTTTGTGTAGTAGTGAGATATGAGAGTTTGCATGGGCGTAGGTATCGAATACATGTCTGAGATAGCTTACAGTCTACGAAAAAAAATTACGTCTAAATATTTCTGCACCTTCTTTCTCTTATCATTTCAAAGGCCTACGCCGCTGATAACGAGGCGAAAGACTTCTGCCAGCGTGAAATTGCGGCGTTAGAGGAAGCAGTGGGGTTAGGAGCCGGTTGGACGGGAGACCAGCTCCGGAAGCAAAGGGACTTGAGGCGCACGATCGAAGAGCTGGACGTCGACAAAGAGCGCCGCCAACAGGAGCTGGATCAGGTGACCCTAGAAAAAAGAGAATCGATGGTAGACAAGCGTGTGCATGTTGAGTGCTTCGTACACCTCAAGACGATGATGATTCAAATGCCTCCTACTGCTCTTTCACGAACTCCCACTTCCAAAGATTAGCGAAGTCTTATTTTTGAAGCGTGTGCGTTATACTAGTCTCATTTTATCAACTTCTCAATGGGCGTCATCGTTCTTGTTGTTCTTTGCGTTAAAAAATAAAGGTGCGTCGCGAGAATGCAGCCGGCCGAGACGCCACCACTCGTTCCAGCGCGGCTCTCGCGTCTACCGAGACAGAACTCGCCGCAGTGCGCGAAGCCACGGCAAAGCATTTAGCTCTAGCCGCCGAGCACCAAGCCAACAAATTGGTCACCCAGGCCAACATCAAAGACTTGTACGCTGAGCACGAGCGGCTCTCGGCGCTCGATCCTGAAACCAGCGCCGCGGTGGAGCGGGGAGTCAAAGACATTTTAGACGTGCGCAACTCCCAGCGCGACATCCAGCGCAAAATTGACATTGCCCTGAAAACACTGGAAGCCTCGGCCTCCGCCAAAGACGTGAAGCAGCGGGAAATTGATGAGGCGAAGCTCCGGACGCGGCACCGCAGAGACGAGATCGCGGAAATCAAGCAGGCGATCAAGGAAGTAGGCGCGGAGACCGCGGAAACTTTAAAGGAGGCCAAGCAAATCCGCAAGATGGCGGCCAAAGCCGAGTCCAAAGTGGGTGAGGCCGAGAGCGACCGAGCCAAAGCCGAAACCACCAAAGACGAGCTGAAGGCGAAGACCACGGGAATCGAAGCCGAAGTAAGCGCGGCCAAACTCACGTCCCAACAGCACGCCCGCGAAAAGAGCGCTTTAGCGGCCCAGGCGGCGTTACTGGTAGCCCAAGAAAAGGACAAGGCCAGCGCCGTGCTGGTGGCGAAGCAGCTGGTGGACGTGATGCACGTGCAGGAGCGCGCGTTGCGGCTGGAGATCAACGGGATGGCCAAGAGGGTGGCAGAGCAGCGCGACGAAGTGGCGTCGTTGGAAGTGGCCATCGCCAACTTGGCAGAGGTGAGAATGGTGGAGACGAGTGTGTGTGAGAGAAGGAGAAAGTGCAAATGAGACGGTGAATATAATGTATGTTCGGATGAAAGGGCAAGGATGATAGAATATATGAATAGAGAAGGCTTCAAAATTCATGCTGCGCCGTAAAGTGTACCTCACACAATCTTTGCTTCAAATGCATTCTTTAGCTCCCCATTTTCCAATTTTAACCTTTACCTTTACACCCTTTTCATCACACATACTTTTAAACAAGACCGCGGAGGCTACGGAGCATCGCTTGGAAGTCGTCACCCGGCAATTGGCAGCGGCGGACGGGACCAGCGCCGAATTAGGGGCTTTGGAAGCGGCTACGAGCAGCGATCTGAAGGCCGCGCAGGCTCAGCACGCTTCGGTATGATGAAATCGGGCATGCATGTTGAAATGATTGAATATGAGGAGGGGAAGGGTCTCTTTGTGCATGCACCTCCACATTTCTATTTTTTTACCTGCCGGTCTAACTGCGTCTGCCATCATCATTCAAGCTCTGCTCTCATCACCCCCCCCTCCTCCCCCCACCATTCCTCACCTTTGTGCCCCCCCCTTAAAGGTGGTGGACGAGCGGCGCCGAGCCAGAGCCAAACTCAACGAATTGACCGAAGCTTTGCGGGCCCAGCGGGATGCTTTTGCGGCGCAGGCAGCGGCGCTAGAAGAGCACAAGGCTGCGCTGACCCGCAACACGAGGCAGCGGCTGAAGGTGCACTTCGACCAATACTTGGTCGACAAAGAGACCGCTGCTGCGTCGAGCAAGGTTAGATTTTCATCATTCGAACATTTTTAAGAAACAAAGAGAGCACCCTTCGTCTGTGTGCGCAGTGCGAACATGGGTCTTTGTACCTATTTTTGAAGACGCAAATGTAAATGCGTATATCCAAGTATATGTAACTCCTTTTACCCATACCTCCAATCCTTACCCCTATTCATTTATGCACTCGCGGCGCATACACGTCACCACCACGCACCAACATCAACCACCACCATCGCCTAGTTGGAGCGTACCACGAAGTTTCAGCAGTCCTCGGTGGGTCTGCAGGCGTCGCAAGAAGCGGAACTGGACCGCCTCCAGGCCCTGGCAGAAGCGGCGGAGAAGCAAATCAAGGACGCGAACCGAGACATCAATCTGACCAATCAGGTGTGCGCAATGAGTCCACGCGATATGCACTAAAGAACAAGAGTCATCGCAGGTTTTTTCTATGATTGCACACTACTCTAGCCACATGTGTGCTAAAAGCTGTATCGTGCTTAGTACATGTTGCGCGAGATTTTCCCCAGCACGACACTTCACCTGTACTTTTGTGTTCGTGTTCTTTATTGTTGTGTGTGTGTGGCCAAACAGGAAAAGGACAAGCTATCACAGCAGTTGCAAAAGACCAACGACGAAATCGAGGCGGTGCTCGTAAAGATCAATACCCAGCGGCGTCTGCTCGATATGGGCCGCAAAGCCTACGAAGGCTGCTTGGAATCGAGAGCGAAAGCATGGCGAGCTGCGGCGAAAGAAAAGGTGCGCACAGATGTATTGGGAGAACAAGAAATTATAAGAGGTAAATGGAATGATGACCAGGGAGTGCGCTAATTGAAATATCCGGTCTCTTTCTTTTCATTTATATTTTTTTCGGTAGCGAAGATGAAGTGGTGAAATTAGGGCGCTTTTTCCCTACAATATCTCTGCTTGCAATCTGCCGCCCACAATCATGTGAAAAAGGTGTTCTGATGCTGTTTTGTTCTTTTCTCTGTATGATAATTCATCCAATCAAACAGGCGGAATTAGCGAAACTAGAGCCTGGGTCCAACGGGGAGACCGCAAATTTACGGTTGCAAAACGGCGACGCCGCTTCCCTGGACGCGAGCAGAGCGAGCCAAGAGGTAGGCGTGTGTGTGCGCGTATGCGTGCACTTTTTACTACAGTAGTCGGTAATCAAGCAACCATTAAGGAGGGGTCCAAAGAAACAAATTTAAATGAAGACATGAAAAAAAAAAGAAGGAAGAAAAACTTTTTTTTACTGTTGTTGTTGTTGTCGTCATTCTTTTATTGATACATCAGACGAACATCGAGGCGCTTCCTGTAGACCAGCTCAAAGCGAAGCTCATGCAGTTGAACAAACAGCTCCTGGAAGAGCAAACGCGGACCGTGGCCCTCGAAGAAGAAAAGAAAAGACCGCTGAACGTGCACCGGTGGTTGGCTCTCGAAACGACAGGTATTTGTGGTTCTTTCACATTCATGTTGAGGAATGCAGAGGTAATCTTGTGGTTGTTTTTGTGTCGAAAGCAATCAAGTTACCTAGTTCAGCAAGCTCAAATGCTGCCGAAAAAATGATTAAAATAGAGGGGTAAACAATTAAATTTTCCTGCATTCTCCTACTTAATCCCCACGAATACCCGAATACCTGTATGCAGACCCAGTGGCGATGGCAGCAGTGAAAAGAGTGCAATCCTTGACCAAGCAACTAGTGGACACCGCCGCGAAGCTGGAGAGCACCGAATCGAAGATCGAAAAGAAGAAAGCCCTGTGTGGAAAAGTCCAAGCCGCGCTGATTCGTTCTGGCCAAGCCGTGAAAGGTCCTTCAAACGCGCTGGCGATCGCTCCACCAGACCCCGCAAGCGCAGGCAACGGTGGTGGCAACGACGGGGCTGCGGTTCAAGCAAGCGAGTCGGTCGCGAGTGTTGGCTCCCATGGCGGCGGTGGAGGTGGAGGCGGTGGCAACGACAGCGTTACGCTCTTGTCGGCGTCGTCTGCCCTCACCCCCATACAGGACCGGGTCGCGCAATTTGGGTTGATGCTCAAGGAGCGCACCACGCGGCTCGACGCGCTGTCGGCCGAGCTGAGCATGTACCAGCAGCAGGTCGCTGCAGACGGGGAGTCCCTGCAGGCGATTGACGCCGCGAGCGCGGCTTTAACCGCTGCCTGGATTGCCGACACCAAGAAACAGCGGGCCAAACAGGAAGCAGCCAACATGGAAGCGTACGACGCGGCGGCGCTGGAGCAACGCCAGGGTGGTGGAGTTGAAGGAGGAGGAGGAGGGGGCGGAGGAGGAAGGGGCGGAATCAACGGCAATGGCGCTACTCCTTCAATGGAGGGCCTAGGCAGCCACATTGGGAGCAGTAGCAGCAGTAGCAGCAGTAGCGCCAGTGGCGGGGGTGGAGGTGGCGTCATCTTTCAGAACGGGCGAATGGTAGCTACTGACGGCCATGGAGGAGTGTTAGAGACCAACAGCAACAATGGCCTCTCGGGGACGAAGTTAACAATCCCTGGGCCAGACCAGAGCATGTGAGTGTGCACCCGGCACAAGCAAATGAGTTATGCTGCCGGCCAAAAGCAAACGACAAAAATCTCTGCGACGATGTGTATAGTTTACACGTGCGTATGATACGGGCCCCGAGGGGCTGGAATCGGAAGGCGGATGTACTTGCTTCATGCTCATCGCGTAGCCACCCTAATGCCCGCGCCTACGTCCCGATTATTTGGTACCTGGATTGAATTAGTATTTATCCATACCATGGGGCCATTGGGTATGACTTTGGACTTGGAGGAGAGGAATTCGGTTCAGGATGAGGGTGAAAACCCCCCACCAAACTCGGATACATGTGAGTCTGAGCCTGAACACAATCGAATCTTTGTTCGACCTCGCT
>Ga0307930_1000393_pt1 | contig 35028 bp, 36 predicted proteins | sample OrgLakmetageno46_FD_203161 | JGI IMG/M metagenome (GOLD analysis project Ga0307930, IMG submission 203161) | Saline water microbial communities from Organic Lake, Antarctica - #46 | ecosystem: Environmental > Aquatic > Non-marine Saline and Alkaline > Saline | place: Antarctica: Organic Lake...
CGCCTGAGCAGATTGCGCAGAGACTGCGTCTCATGAAGCCTGATGATCCATCCGCCCATGTGAGCCATGAGACCATCTATGCCGCGATTTACGCGCAGCCACGTGGTGGGCTGAAGGCGGCGATGATCGAGGCGTTGCGTCAAGCGAAGCCGAGTTATTGTCAAATCTGGTGTTTGAGGCGTGTCGGTCATGCGGCGATCTGGTCGGGGTTTGTGGCTTCAATTCCGTCTTTGAACGTGACGCCTGTGATGACTTTGGCGAGGTAATCAAAGCCGCGTAGCTTCCTCCAGTTTTGCTCAGCGCATTGTCCCAGCTTGAAGATCATGTGCAGCATACCGTCGCGTGACAGGCAGCCCTTTGAGCGCTTGGTGCGATGTCGGATCGTGGCGAAGGCCGATTCTATTGGGTTGCTGGTGCGGATACTCTGCCAATGTTGGGCGGGGAAGTTGAAAAATGCCATGAGTTCTTCGCGGTCTTTTTGCAGGCACAGCGCCGCCTTGGGATATTTGGGTTCGTAGATTTTGATGAACAAATCGAACGCCTTTTCTGCATCATCTTTGGTCTCAGCCTGCCAGATGTTGTGGATCGCGGCTTTGGCCTTTGGCTGAGACAACTTGGGCAGGCAGTTGAGTACGTTCATCGTTTTGTGTTGCCAGCACCGCTGCTGTCGGGCCGTGGGATAGACTTCATCCATGGCGGCCCAGAACCCCATGGCACCGTCTCCAATCGCCAATTTGGGGGCATTCATTCCCCGGCTTTTGAGGCTGAGCAGAACTTCTCGCCAGCTTTGGGTAGACTCGCGCACCCCGTCCTCGATGGCCAGAAAGCGCTTTTTGCCACGGGCTGTAACGCCCACAACAACAAGGGCGCAAAGCTTGTCATCCTCTCCGCGAAGGCCACTGTGGATGCCGTCAGCCCAGATATAGACGATTGGCTCGTCATCAAACGCAGCGTCTTTCCGCCGTCGTATTCCGTGGCCCAATCGCGTTTGAGACGCGAGACCGTATTCGCCGACAATCCCGCCGCATCAGGGCCCAGAAGAACCTTGAAGGCCGCGCCCATTTCGCCGCTGGAAATCCCTTTGAGGTAGAGCCAGGGCAAGGCCGCCTCCAGCGTCTTGGTTCTGCGCACGTAGGGCGGCACCAGGGCTGAGCGGAAGGTTACCGGTGTGCCATCCTTGGATCGCACCTTTGGAATGCGCACGCTCACAGGGCCGATGCTGGTTTGGAATGGTCGCTCTGGATGATGCCCATTGCGCACGACAGCGGCGTGACCTGTATCCGTGCGTAAGTCGGCAAACTGCGCAAGATAGCTGGCAAACTCTGCCTCAACTGCTGTCGCGATCAATTGTTGCGCTCCTGTTCTCAGCATTTGCGTCAGCGCGTCCGTAATCCCGTCTCGACTGGTAAAATCAACAATGTTATTCGTTTCCATGTTGGTGTATCTCCTTCGGTTGCGTTGGTGTCTTTCAACAACAATTCAACCAGATACGCCGCCAACCTTCAAACCGCCCAAACACCAGACTCAGTCATAACTCAGCGAAGCCTAAGCGTGGGCTCAAGCGCAGGACAGCGGTGGGCAGTGCTATGGTCCCGGAATCATTGCGCATTATCAATCGCCCTGAAGAGATCGAAGCGCGACTGGTACCAGGCCATTGGGAGGGCGACCTCATCAAGGGCGCATTCAATCGCTCGTTGGTGGGTACCTTGGTCGAGCGCAAGACACGCTTGTCATTCTTTGCAAAATGGACGGCAATGGGGCCGAGGCCGCGCTCGACAGCTTCACCCGCCAGATGGGACGACTACCCGCTGCTTTGCGCAAGAGCATGACCTATGACCGTGGCTCCAAAATGGCCTGCCATCCGGAATTGGCGCGGCGATTGAAAATAGATATCTGGTTCTGCGATCCGCACGCCCCCTGGCAGCGCGGCAGCAACGAGAACACCAACGGACTGCTGCGTCAGTTCATGCCCAAAGGAACGGACCTGAACGATGCCAGCCAAACATGGCTCAACGACATCGCAAACCTGATGAACAACCGTCCGAGAAAAACCCTCGGATGGAGAACACCCGCTGAAGCCATGGCCGACGAAATCGCGGCCTTCAAATCAACCGTTGCACTTGATGTTTGAATCCAAGGTCTCTTGGTTATATTGTGTACTTCAAGATCTCTGACGGAAGCGTTTTGAGAAATTGAGGCGGTTCGCAATGATTTTATCGAAAAAGTTGTTTGAAATATGCATTCAGATGATATCGCCGCCTGGCCCGGCAAGAGCTTCGCATCCAACCGGGAACACCCTGCGCTTTGGCACATGCTCGACGTAGCGGCCTGTGCTTCGGTACTCATTAGTCATAGGGGCTTTACTGGTCAGGAAGAACAAGATGGAGCGGTGATCTTGTTGATTGCCCTGCACGATTTAGGAAAGTTTAGTGCCTCCTTTCGGAGCGCCCTGCGTGAGGGTGCGATCCAGACATTCTATCACTGGCAACACAGTCACCGTCTGCTGGGGCAGCTCGATGAGGCTTTAGCATGCAGGCTTGGTGGCTCGCCAGCGGTCCGAAAAAAGCTCGCAGCGGCGGTATCTGGGCATCATGGTGGTCCACCGCAGGGGCAGGATGCTCGGGCAGACCGCAGACAGGACCGTTTGATCGGGCAAGATGGGTTTGCAGCCTCAAGTGAAGCGCTACAAGCTGTACTCTCGCTCCCAATTATGGCATCTCTCGAGGGCATGTCCGAAGCACAGGCGAGGCACTTATCGTGGCGTCTTTCTGGGTTGACGATCCAGTCCGACTGGATTGGGTCGAACCCAGAATGGTTTGGGCCAGCACCGCCGAGTATTTCAATCGCAGATTACTGGCGGATGGCGCAAGACCGAGCTGGTGTCGCCATCAGCGCCGCCGGACTTGAGCGCGCGCGCCCGAGACCGGATGCTGAGAAACGGATCCTACCGAAGGGGCAGGAGCCGCGTCCCATGCAGGAGGTCGCCGCGGCCGTTGATTTTCCGGAAGGGCCGATGCTCGCCTTAATCGAGGACGCGACCGGTGCCGGCAAGACCGAGGCTGCCCTGATACTCGCGGCACGGATGATGGCGTCTGGCAAAGCGGGCGGCGTGTTTTTTGCCCTACCGACAATGGCGACCTCCAACGCGATGCTGCCTCGGTTGGACAAGGTGGTGGGCCGGTTGTTTGAAGGCCATCCTTCCCTTGGTCTGACACATGGCCGAGCGCGACAGAATACGCGCTTCACGGAAATTCGGGGGCGCAGCGGCCAGGGCGCGGAGGGCCAGGCTATGTGTGGCGATTGGCTGGCCGATGATCGTCGCCGTATCCTTTTGGCCGAGGTCGGGGTCGGCACGATTGATCAGGCTTTGATGGGGATCCTTCCGACCCGGTTTTCAACTCTGCGGCTCGAGGCACTCTCGCGCCGTATCCTGATCGTCGACGAGGCCCATAGCTACGACCCTTATATGGAGGCTGAACTGTCTCGGCTCCTGCAATTTCAGGCGATGCTGGGGGGATCCGCGATCGTCATGACTGCGACGCTACCGCTCGAGATGCGCGACCGGCTTGCGATGGCCTTTCAAAAGGGGCTTGGTGCAGAACCGCAGCCCATCGGCGGTCGAGCCTACCCAAGCTTCGGGATCGTCGCCGAAAAAATCGTATCTATGCCTGTTGCCCCAGTACCCGAAACCTGTCGGCGTCTACCGGTCAAACGGATTGGCGACATGGACGAGGCGCTGGACGCTCTTTGTGCGGCGCGCGCAAAGGGTGCCGCCTGCATCTGGATCCGGAATGCTGTCGACGACGCTATCGAGGCCGTTGAGGCGCTGGGAAAACGTGGGATTGAGGCGGACCTGCTTCATGCGCGGTTTGCCGTCTGCGACCGTTTGCGCAACGAAGATCGGCAGGTGACCCGTTTCGGGCGCGATGGGGCGGACAGAGCAGGGCGTATTCTGGTCGCCACGCAGGTTGCGGAGCAATCACTTGACCTGGATTTCGATGTCATGGTGTCCGATCTCGCTCCGATCGGCGCATTGATCCAGCGTGCGGGGCGTCTCTGGCGGCATATGGATATCCGGCCCGCCAAGACCCGCCCTTTCACGGGGGCAGAGCTGCTGGTGCTGTCCCCCGATCCCGATCACGTTCACGGGCCGCGCTGGCTGCAAGACACCCTAAAGGCTGGCGCATGGGTCTACCCGGCCGACGTGCAATGGCGAACGGCTAGGGCCCTGTTCGACAATGGGGCTATTGAGGCTCCGGGCGGGCTGCGCGATCTAATCGAGGCGGTGCATGGTGCGGCGGCCCCCGAGGTGCCGGACCCGCTTCAGAAGCATGAGCAGGAAACGATCGGGCAAGCGATACGGGAGCGGCAACAGGCGCGAATGTCGATGGTTGAAGCGAACGAACCCTACGCACAAAGTCAGCTTGCACGCGTTTGGGATGACGAGCATTTCCCGACGCGATTGGGGCAACGCCAGATCACGCTGCGCCTTGCGCGGCGCGACGACAGTGCCCTGCTTCCCTGGGGTAATGATTGGGCAGAGTCAGAGGTTCAGGTATCAAAGACAAGGTACGACAAGACGGGTGGCATTGCTCAGGACGATCCAGTGATCGCGGCAGCAAAGCAAGCATGGCCCCGATGGATGCGGGAAACAGTCATAGTCGCCCCAGTTGATGAAAATGGACGAATAATTGAGGGCTTGCTCTATTGCTCGGAACGCGGTTTAGTTTTTGTACAATCATGAATGGGAAATACCTCGTTTGTCCTGATGATATGTGTCGGTTGATGAGTAACATTTTGATAATATAAGACTAAATGCGTACTTTGAAAAGGCAAAAGTAGAAGGACGGATAAGTATGACCAAGATGTATAATGAGGACGAATCAAATTATCTCCCTGAGTATTTTGATATTTCATGGGGTAATTTCGCTGGGGTAGGCGATGCTGAATCTTATCACTGATGCGTGGATCCCCGTTCGCACGAGTGACGGCCCGCGCGTTATCCGACCCGATCAGATTGCAGAGCCGGGGGTCCAGTTTCCCAATTGGCCCCGGGCTGATTTGAACCTTGCCTGCCTCGAGTTTCTGATTGGTCTGGTGTTTCTTGCATCTCCCCCAGAGAGTAACGGAGCATGGAAGGCGCACGGCGACCTTAACTCAGAGCGGTTGCGCGTGGCGATGGAGCCACTGGTGCCCGCGTTCGATCTTCTGGGGCCCGGGCCCCGATTTCTGCAGGAGCCAATTGCTACCAATGAGGAACCGAAGGGGCCCGACATGCTGTTGATCGACAGCGCTGGCGTGTCCACTATCAAGAACAATGGCGATCTCATGGTTCGCGGGGGGCGCTATCCTACCATGTCTTTGCCACTGGCGGCGATGGCTCTCTTTACGCTTCAAGCTTTCGCGCCATCCGGAGGCGCGGGAAACCGTACATCAATGCGCGGGGGCGGTCCAATGGTGACCTTGGTGCGTCCAGATGCGGAAGGCACGGCACCACTCTGGTCCCTGATCTGGGCGAACGTACCGAATGGCAGGCCGATCCGTGACCTGTCGCTGCTGCCTTGGATGCGGTCCAAGCCAAGGACTTCGGAGAGCAAGCAGATCGCTACTCCCGTGGGGGAGGACACGGCGCCGGAACCTGAGACCTTCTTTGGTATGCCGCGCCGATTGTGGCTTGTGGCGGAGACGAGGGAGAGCGTGGCCTCTGTGACTGGCGTCCAACAGCGCCCATGGGGTGCGAATTATGGTGGTGGTGGTTGGCTGCATCCGCTGACACCCTATTACAACACCAAGGAGGGCAAGCTGCCCCGTCACCCAAAGCCCGGACATTTTGGATATCGCAACTGGCGTGGTGTGGTGTTGCAAGGAAAAGAAGCTGATCGGGCCACGGCGCTCAAGACATTCTTTGACCGCACGGAGTGGGGTGAAGATAAGGCGATGCGGGTCATCGTGGGCGGATGGGCTATGAACAACATGAGCCCTGTAGATTTCCTTTGGTCCGAGCAGCCGATCTTTGTGTTGTCGGTTGAGCAGGAGTTCAGCGCAGCGGACATGGTCGAGGCCGCGGAGCAGACCGGCTATGCTGTCGCGACGGCAGTCCGGAGCGGAACGCACGAGGATATCGGAGCAGGTGCGGCCCTGCGGGCACGCGAGGCGCTGTTCCAACTGACCCAAGGGCCCTTCGAGGAACAGATGGCCCGACTTGCCGAGGGTGCGGACGATGCCGGCGGCGAGTGGCTACACATACTTCATAAAACGGCGCTGTCGCTGTTTGACGCAGAAGTGGGCGCTGGACTGCCTGACCTTCAGCCAGCCCGGCGAGAGAAGGCAGTGATCGCCCGCCGGGTGCTCCTCGCCACCATGGCAGGCAGGACGAAGACTGGAGCTAAGGTCTTTGAGTGTCTCGGCTTGCCGGTCCCACCGAAAAGAAAGGAGCCTGCATGACATCCGCTGACGCCAAGCGCCCCGGGCAGATCTGCCTGTCGTGGTGGAGACGCCGCATTCGCCCGACCGAAGACACCAGCGATGCCAAACGCAATCGCGCTGCCTTACGACGGGTTGCCACCCCGGTCGAAGCCGTCGCTGTCGAGGCGGTTCATGAGCTGAATCGCGGGCTTGCCAACGCGGGAGATGACCTCAGGCATCGCTCGGACCGTCTGATGCTGATCGCCGTCGTCCTGGCGCATCTGAAAAGCCATGAACCGCAACGCCGAGCGGCCATGGCTTTCGGCGAGAAGGTCAACGAACGCGAACGGTTGGGCGCGATCCGGTTCGAAGGCGTTATCCGCCAGACGGATCCTGCCTTGCTGGTGCGCCCGCTGGTCCGTGCGCTCGGCATCATCGATGGACGCGCCAACGTGGCCTCACTTGCAGAAGACTTGTTTTATTGGTCCGACCCCGTACGTACCCGATGGTGCTTCGACTATTATGGCGCGCCAGGCGCTGCCCCCGACCAGACGTTCATTTCTTCGGAGACCTCTGCATGACCCGATTTCTTCAGCTTCATTTTCTGACCTCTTACCCGGTCTCAAACCCCAATCGTGACGATCAGGGCCGACCCAAGAGCGCGATCTATGGCCAGGTTCCTCGTCTGCGGATCTCCAGCCAAGCGATCAAGCGGGCGGCTCGGATGTCAGACGCGATACAACGATCCTTGGCTGGCCACCTTGGCGACCGTACCCAGCGGATCGGCGAGGTTGTGCGTGACGCACTCATCGCTGATGGCGCAGCGCCTGACGCAGCAGCCAAGGCCGCCACTGCTGTCGCAGACGTGTTCGGCAAGCTTGACACAGAAGCTGAGAAGAAGGGATTCATCCGGATCCGACAACTTGCCTTCGTATCACCCGAAGAACGCGCCATGGCGATTGAGTTGGCGCGCAAGGATCTTGCGGGCGAACCGATGCCGAAAGACAAGGATCTTAAAAAGGCAGTGCTGAGAACTGCGGATGGAGCAGCCGACATCGCAATGTTCGGGCGGATGCTGGCTGACGATCCTGGGTTCAACCGTGAAGCTGCTGTGCAGGTCAGCCACGCCCTTACCACCCACCGTGCGCTTGTCGAAGACGATTACTACACTGCCGTAGACGACCTGAAGCGTCCCTCGGAGGACGCTGGGGCAGGTTTCATAGGCGAAGCAGGGTTCGGTTCGGGGGTTTTCTATCTCTACGCCTGTATTGATCTCGCCCTGCTGGCCGACAACCTTGCTGGGGATACTGTCCTCGCCGCCAAGTCCGCGGGCGCACTAGTCGAGGCGCTGGCGACGGCAACACCGTCCGGCAAGCGCACCGCCTTCGCGCACCAGACTCGCGCGGAATACCTTCGTGCCGAGGCTGGCGATCAGCAGCCCCGCAGTCTGGCTGGTGCCTTCCTGAACCCGGTGGAGAGCGATGACCTTATGGCGGGGTCGATCTCCGCCCTGGAGAGCATGGCGAAAAGGCTCGACCATAGTTACGGTCCGAACGCGGATTCGGTCGAAACCATGAACGTGTCTTCCGGAGCAGGGTCGCTTGCCGTCGTACGCGCCTTTGCCGAAAAACACGCAAGCGCCGTGCAGGACGATGCCTGAGTATCTTATTTTCACTCTTGTGGCGCCGATGGGATCCTTCGGCGATCTCGCTGGGCATGAACGGCGCGGTTCTCACGACTGGCCCGGTCGGGGTGCAATCCTCGGGCTGATCGGCGCGTCGCTCGGCATTAGGCGCGATAATAGCACAGGGCAGGCCGAGCTTGGTCTTTGGCAGACGGCCATCGCCAAGCTCATGCCTAGCAGGCCGCTTCGCGATTTTCACACTGTTCAGACAGTACCCTCAGCTACTTCAAAACGCCCAGATACGCGCCGCTCGGCAGTTACTGCTGCCGGACAGAAAATTAATACGATCATCACGCAACGTGACTACCACATGGATTGTGTCTTCGGCGTCGCGGTTTGGGGTGGCACCGACGCGCCCGCTGTTGAGAATGCCCTTAGAAAACCCTGCTTTGTCCCGTATTTGGGGCGCAAGTCCTGCCCACTTTCTGCACCAATGGCCCCGAAAATTGTCGATGCCAATGCTCCGGTTGCGGCCCTTCGCTTGGTGACACTGCCCCCGTTTTGGCCCAGGGATGGAACGGGCAATAATGCCCCAGATAGCGCCCGTCCGTTGCTGATTGCGTCGGACGCGCCATTTGGCGGTGGGCGAGTCGAGACCCGGTGGGATGTGCCCATCGATCGGAAAGTGTGGCACTTCGGGCCGCGTCAGGTTCATGTGAGCACCGGAAGGGAGTTGGAATGACGCTCTACCTCTCTCGTTTGTCATTGGATCGCCACGCGCCAACTGCGGCTTTGGCTCAGCTCCTTGACCCCGATGACGCCAACCGTGCCGCTGATGCGCATCATCGTTTGATTTGGACTGTTTTCTCAGACACAGCCGACCGAGAGCGCGACTTTCTTTGGCGCGCCGAGGGCGGTGGCCGTTTTCTGACCCTGTCAAACCGGCCACCCGTGACGAACGATCTTTTTACCCCGCCCGAAATCAAATCCTTCGAACCCGATTTGCGGCGCGGTGATCGGCTTCAGTTCACACTGCGTGCGAACGCAACTCGAGATCGCGCCAGGGGACAGACGGAAGGGTCAAAGGGAAACCGGCGTGTGGATGTGGTCATGGACCTACTCCACGATGTCCCGAAAGGTCAGAGGGCGGACCACCGTGACGCTAAGGCGATCGAAGCGGCGCAGGGATGGCTCTCGCGCCAGGCCGACACGAAGGGCTTTCAACTCATCAATTTGCATGTTGAGGGCTACACGACTCTGGAGCTTGCACGGCGCAGTAGGCGAGCTCGGCTAGGCATACTCGACCTATCCGGGGTGATCGAGATCACGGAGCCCGCCGCTTTCCTGCCGGCACTTGCGGTAGGGTTCGGACGGGCCAAGGCGTGGGGCTGTGGCCTTATGCTTATCCGGCGCGCTGGGTGACACGCAACTGATGACCATTCCGGGCCTGCCACCACCGAAACCCATCCCGCTCAAGGAGCGTGCGAGCATGGTCTTCATCGAACGCGCGCAGATCGACGTGCGCGACGGCGCATTTGTGGCGATTGATGCGGACGGCACGCGCGTCCACATCCCGGTAGGCGGCATTGCCTGCCTCATGCTGGAACCCGGGGCGCGGATCAGCCACGCGGCCGTAGCCCTTGCCGCCCAGGCAGGCACGCTCGTGACATGGGTTGGCGAGGGCGGGGTTCGGCTCTATTCAGCCGGGCAACCTGGGGGCGCACGCGCAGATAGACTGCTTTGGCAGGCTAAACTGGCGCTTGATCCCGCCGCGCGCCTGCGCATCGTCAGAAAGATGTATGAGGTCAGGTTTGGCGAGACCGCGCCAGAACGCCGATCCATCGACCAGCTTCGGGGGATCGAGGGGCAACGTGTGAAACGCGCCTACGAGCTTCTCGCTCAGCACCACGGTGTTCCTTGGAAACGGAGACGCTACGACCCAAAGGACTGGGACAGCGCCGACGTGCCGAACCGATGCCTATCCGCGGCAACCTCCTGTATTCATGGATTGACCGAAGCTGCTGTCCTTGCGGCGGGATATGCCCCCGCCATCGGCTTTCTGCACACCGGAAAACCGCGCAGTTTTGTCTATGACATCGCCGATTTATGGAAACTCGACACTGTCGTGCCGGAAGCCTTTCGCGTGGCAGGTCAGGCTGCGAAGGGGCGTCTCGACATGGCACCCGAACGCGCCGTTCGGCTCGCCTGTCGCGATGCATTCCGCAAGACAGACCTGCTTGGCAAGATCATTCCCGGTATTGAGAGCGTCCTTGAAGCCGGAGAACTTCCGCTCCCCGATCCACCTGCCGAAGCCCTCGGGCCGGCCTTCGATGAAGGAACGTCCGGCGATGATGGTCATCGTGGTTAACAACGCCCCGCCGCGGCTGCGTGGACGTCTCGCGGCCTGGCTCCTGGAGATCCGGGCAGGAGTCTATGTTGGGCGCTATTCCGCGCGGACACGGACCCGCATATGGGAGCAGGTGACGGGGGCCATCGGCGAAGGAGACGCTGTGATGTGCTGGCAGGCTCCGACTGACCAGGGCTATGCGTTTGAGACGACGGGTCATAACCGCAGAATGCCGGTGGATTTCGATGGTTTGAAGCTGGTGAGTTTCACGAGTTCTAAAGAGTTTGATGAGAACGATTGACACACGGCCCATGATGAAGTTTTTTTCGGTACGTTCTTTGACATCGCAAAAAGCGTTTTGCCGCAATAGGTAACAGCCAGACTGTTCCCCGCACACGCGGGGATGAACCGGCCATCACCAATCACTCCGGTCGCGGCGGTAACTGTTCCCCGCACACGCGGGGATGAACCGACGGCTTGGGTGGATATCAACCGATGCGCCGGCTGTTCCCCGCACACGCGGGGATGAACCGAGAAAATCGCAGCAATGCAGACCAAGCGCACACTGTTCCCCGCACACGCGGGGATGAACCGCTATTGAAAAAGGCACGCCAATTCATACCAGCCTGTTCCCCGCACACGCGGGGATGAACCGGCGGCAATGTCAGTTGTGAACAACAAACGCGGCTGTTCCCCGCACACGCGGGGATGAACCGAGCGGCTAGACCCCGGCACATATGCCCACGTTCTGTTCCCCGCACACGCGGGGATGAACCGACCCGACTGCTGCGGTGGAGGTCTGGCTCAGCCTGTTCCCCGCACACGCGGGGATGAACCGATCAGCGGCGCGGGCGGTGAGGGCTTTTGGAACTGTTCCCCGCACACGCGGGGATGAACCGCAATGGGACAGGGGGCGCGGTGCAGAGCCTTACTGTTCCCCGCACACGCGGGGATGAACCGAACGCGATGACAATATCACCGGCGGTTGTTGCCTGTTCCCCGCACACGCGGGGATGAACCGACCTTGCGCAAGTATTACCGCGACGAGTTGGACTGTTCCCCGCACACGCGGGGATGAACCGTATATACAGTTGATGAAATTCGTGAAACAACGCTGTTCCCCGCACACGCGGGGATGAACCGAGTCCAAGATTGATGTTATCAATTCCGTGTTCCTGTTCCCCGCACACGCGGGGATGAACCGGGTCTATTGTAAAAGGTTTTGGACACTCCACACTGTTCCCCGCACACGCGGGGATGAACCGTATGCCAGCCAATAAGGAGGCTCAGGTGTGACCTGTTCCCCGCACACGCGGGGATGAACCGGCTGCTGGGTTGTGAAGTTCTCGACCACGCTGCTGTTCCCCGCACACGCGGGGATGAACCGGCCAAATGCTTTACAAAAACGCAAATATCAGACTGTTCCCCGCACACGCGGGGATGAACCGGCTTCAAAGATTGCGGCCTGATCGCGCAGCGCCTGTTCCCCGCACACGCGGGGATGAACCGCAATGGCGTCGTTCCCCCTCAGTAAGCATGTCCTGTTCCCCGCACACGCGGGGATGAACCGTCCCAGCCGCGCACCCACCGATAGCCTGCAGGCTGTTCCCCGCACACGCGGGGATGAACCGCCGTCGGCGAAGTAATCGCATATTTCGCCGACCTGTTCCCCGCACACGCGGGGATGAACCGGACGCCACAAAGGTTGTGCCGATGAATATTGGCTGTTCCCCGCACACGCGGGGATGAACCGCAGGCAGAGCAGCCCATGGGGCTGGATATTTCCTGTTCCCCGCACACGCGGGGATGAACCGGCGCGGGCAGCGGTGCAGTCACGCTTGGAAGCCTGTTCCCCGCACACGCGGGGATGAACCGCGACAGGGATGGTCAGCGGGCTAACTGAGCAACTGTTCCCCGCACACGCGGGGATGAACCGGCACAGCGCATCATTGACCAATTCCCCGTTGACTGTTCCCCGCACACGCGGGGATGAACCGTCGCTGTCGATGCGGGTGGCCAGATACCTTCACTGTTCCCCGCACACGCGGGGATGAACCGGGGCAATCCATTCGGCTGACCGGCGGTGCGACCTGTTCCCCGCACACGCGGGGATGAACCGGCGGGTAATAGCTGGCAATAAAGGTGCAACAGCTGTTCCCCGCACACGCGGGGATGAACCGTCCTTGCTGCAACATTCATGATTCCGCTCAAGCTGTTCCCCGCACACGCGGGGATGAACCGCGGTGCAGGCGGCGAGGGCTTCTGGAAAAACGCTGTTCCCCGCACACGCGGGGATGAACCGACAACGGCACGCTTGCTGAGTTTATGGCGGGGCTGTTCCCCGCACACGCGGGGATGAACCGGCGACGAGCTGTGCGCGACAGACAGATAAACACTGTTCCCCGCACACGCGGGGATGAACCGCTGCCACCTTCGGCCAGGACCGATTGGATGAACTGTTCCCCGCACACGCGGGGATGAACCGGAATGGCCGCGCCGACTGACGCCATGAAGCCCCTGTTCCCCGCACACGCGGGGATGAACCGCGAGCCTTGCTGGCGCAACATATGCGCTGAACCTGTTCCCCGCACACGCGGGGATGAACCGGCTGAACGCCTAGCAGCATGACAATCGAGGGCCTGTTCCCCGCACACGCGGGGATGAACCGGCTGTATGGGCGCGCGGCCTCCCCAATCGAGGCTGTTCCCCGCACACGCGGGGATGAACCTTCGGCTTCTTGCTCGGGTTCTCATTCCGCCACCTGTTCCCCGCACACGCGGGGATGAACCGACCTTGCCGACCATGCTCTTGATTGTGTCATCCTGTTCCCCGCACACGCGGGGATGAACCGGTTGAGGTGGAATTTCTAAGATTTAACAGAACCTGTTCCCCGCACACGCGGGGATGAACCGGTTGAGAACGCCCGCAAGGCGTGGAACCAGATCTGTTCCCCGCACACGCGGGGATGAACCGGATATGGTCGGGCGCGTGTTTGATAGCCCGATCTGTTCCCCGCACACGCGGGGATGAACCGGCTGACGTTCGGGAATTGTTGGAAGCCCACGGCTGTTCCCCGCACACGCGGGGATGAACCGATACCAGAGCGGCATTTCTGCGCCTCCTAGATCTGTTCCCCGCACACGCGGGGATGAACCGCCATTTGGCGCAAAAACCGACGGCCATTCTAGCTGTTCCCCGCACACGCGGGGATGAACCGTCTCGATCGGCCCCTTTGTCGTGATCGAATGCCTGTTCCCCGCACACGCGGGGATGAACCGATCCCCAAACGCCTCGCGCATGGCGGAAGTGGCTGTTCCCCGCACACGCGGGGATGAACCGTCGCCAAACGCATCCGACACGCTGCCAACAGCCTGTTCCCCGCACACGCGGGGATGAACCGTTCGTGGATTTGCAATCCGCTGCGTAACCACTCTGTTCCCCGCACACGCGGGGATGAACCGCGTTGACGCGTGGAACGGGCTGGACACGTCACCTGTTCCCCGCACACGCGGGGATGAACCGCCGCCGAGACCGCCGAAGAAATAGCCGAAATCCTGTTCCCCGCACACGCGGGGATGAACCGGACCGCGCCAGTTTTTCCAAGCGCGCCTAGACCTGTTCCCCGCACACGCGGGGATGAACCGCCGGAGCATGTATTGGTCAAGCTGTTGGCTCGCTGTTCCCCGCACACGCGGGGATGAACCGGTAGAGCGGGGCCGCGCGTGGTTCGAGACAATCTGTTCCCCGCACACGCGGGGATGAACCGTTTTGGATGTTGAAACGGGCGACGACGACAGCCTGTTCCCCGCACACGCGGGGATGAACCGGTTTCCGGTACGGGCCTGATCCAGTCGCTAAACTGTTCCCCGCACACGCGGGGATGAACCGTCCTGCGCCCGGCACCGTGAGATATTGACCTGCTGTTCCCCGCACACGCGGGGATGAACCGGCGGTGTTCTGCTTTTCCTTAGACATGCGGCACTGTTCCCCGCACACGCGGGGATGAACCGATAATAATCCGCATGGAACCGGCTCCTATCGTCTGTTCCCCGCACACGCGGGGATGAACCGTTGCTTGAGGGGCTTGGGAATATCGCCGGTGACTGTTCCCCGCACACGCGGGGATGAACCGACCGACAGTGCTTCTGGAGCGTTAACGAGAACCACCCGGAGTTAGCATTGCGCCTGATAAGCCATTGGAAAAGTTTTTAGAAGTGGCTCCGGCGGTAGGGAGCGAACCTACGACAAATTGATTAACAGCCAACCGTGCGCGATTTGCTCCCAGCTCTTTCAGCCAATTGGCGAATAAAGCGCCGAGAGGTAAAAGCCGATCGCGTTCTGGTTGGCGGACATAGCCGTAGCACGCCTCTCACCGCGTGCCAGCATTTCGGTCTCGTGATGCTCGGCGATGGGTTTCTTGCAGCCTGCGCAGTGATACATTGCTGTTTCCGGCCGCCCCTTTTCCCAGCGCAGCCGCTCGAACTGCAGCTATTGCCTGTGTTCACAATGCGGGCAGGGGACAAAGTAGCGCCGTTGATCTCCTTGGCCGCGCCGTATTCGCGCCGCTGGGCATAAGGCGGCGAGGTGAACATCAGCGTGGCGTGCTCGCCCTGCATCAGCCTGGCCACGGCAGCGGGGTCGGTCGCATCGCCGCATGCCCAGCACCCAGATATCCCCCAGCTTGGTGATGGGCTCAGTAGGCGGCTCGGGGATGGCATCGTCGTCATCGGAAATCGCCGGACGGTCGTTTGCGTCTGCCAGCAGAGCGTCCAGTTCATCCTCAGGAATCCCGATCAGCGCGAGGTCGAAACCCTCGGCTAGAAGCCCGCGCAATTCCTCAAGCAGCAGTGCCTCGTCCCGGCCGCCCAGTCCCGTCAATCGGTTGTTGCCAATCCGATATGCCCTGCGCAGCGCCTCCGTCAAATGGCCCAGCACAATGACCGGCACCTCCTTCAGGCCGAGCTGGGCGGCGGCCAGGATGCTGCCGTGCCTCGCGATCAACTCGCCATCGCCATCGGCAGCGACGAGGCTGGGCACCGTCCAGCCAAACTCGGCCATGCTGGCGGCGGACTTCGCGACCTGATCGGCGTCGCGGGTCTTAGCGTTAAGGGCATAGGGTTTTAGCCGGGCCAGTGCTCTATCAGGTCGGGCTGCATCATCATTGCGTGGGTCAGGTCCAGGGCGTGTAGACCACCAACGTGATTCTGCCGGGAAGCTACCAGCTTGGGAAGTCCTCCGGCCATGTGGTTCGTAGACCCTCTGATTCCGCAAACGCAGCGATGTCCTGCCGTTTGGCGGCATCAAAGGTGCCATAGAGATGTGCGGCGACGGCGGATGCCATCCGGTCTTTGCGATAGTAGAACGGATGATCGACCAGTTCCCGTGGCCAGGGTCGCCGTAATAACCGCGTCCGTCGAACAGACCGCGCCGCGCCAGCACCGCCGCAGTAAAGTCGGACCGGGACAAGGCCCAGCCACGGGTTGCGCCAAACAGTACCGCGGATCATATTCAGCTCCATAAGGCGGATCGGTCACCATCAGCAGGGGGCGAACATCGCCCAGCAGCCGCTCGACCACATCGGCGGAGGTGCTGTCACCGCAGATCAGCCGGTGCGATCCCAGCTTCCATAGGTCGCCCGTGACCGACACCGGCGTGACCGGTGGTTCGGGAATGTCGTCCTCGCACTCAACTGGCCCGTCGCTGCCCAGCGCATCTGGATCCCGCAGCAGAGCATCCAGATCATCGTCAGAGATGCCCAGCATCGACAGGTCGAAATCCTCAGCCAGCAGCCCCGCAATCTCGTCGCGCAGCACCGCCTCGTCCCATTCCCCCATCTCGGTTAATTTGTTGTCTGCGATCCGGTAGGCGCGGCGTTCAGCTTCGTCGAGATGGCTGAGCCGTATTACTGGCAGGTCTGTCAGCCCCAGCATCGTGGCAGCCAGTATCCGGCCGTACCCGGCGATCAGCTCGCCGTCGTCGGCCACCATGCAGGGCAGCGTCCAGCCGAACTTTGCCATGCTTGCGGCGATCTTGGCGACCTGATCGAAGCCGTGGGTTTTGGCATTGCAGGCATTGGGACGCAGCCGCTCAATCGGCCACGTCTCGATCTCGCTTGGCGCGAAGACAAGGTCCATGTGGGGGAGGTTCTCATTTGGGGCAGGGCGGACATGCCAAGCGCGCAGCCAAGAGTGGCAGCGACAGAAGCGGCATCCGTGATGTGGGGAAAACAAAAACGCCCGTGAGGTGTATCCTCAGGGAAAAATTCTTCGATGATTTACAGGTAGGTCTGAGGGGCTGGAAATATCAACGCAAAAATCTGAATCAGAGTCGCATGTTTCTTGGCTGGCTTTCAAGGTGGCTCTTGGCCAGGGTGGCTTCCTCAAATTGGCTAAAGTGGCTTCCAAAAAGAATCCACCTTAGCCAGCGATGAGAGCGCGTAAGTATCTGTTATTGTGACAAAGTTCTGGCCAGAATGGCGCAGGTGGCTTCCAAGTGGATTCCCCGGTGAAAAAGCCACGCGCTAGCGAAATGCCGCGCTGCGCCCCCCCGTATACGAATAGGGCTCGGGAGGAACCATGCCGGGGGGGCTACCGGCCCTGAGCGGACATTCGTAGACGGCGCAGCGAACGACAGCTCGGAGCCCAGCCTACGGGATGCTGCAATATGTACCAAGGTCTTAAAACTGCTGCCAAGCAGTCATTCGACAATAGTCTTTGCGTTTTCCCAGTGATGGGTTCAATAGATTGAATTTTAAATTTAATAGGTTGATCGGGTTCGTGTCCATCATATATACGGCTTAAAATCACCCGTTGGTATGCTCAGTCGCATGCTCTGCGACTTAACGGGTTTGGTGAAGGCCAAGTCCGTGTCGGCGAGCCAAGGTCACCGTTCGTCCAAAATCAATTAATGTGCTTTGGCAAGTGTCAGGCGGATTTGTCGAAATATCTCAACAAGGACGAGCACTTGCCGCCACCCTCTATATAAAAATGCATTTTCGCATTTATGTGGAGCCCGTTTACCCGCTGGTTATCAGCAACCAACCGGCAGAAATTTGTTTTTGTAAATCTGCATGAACCTTATCAGTTCAAATTTGTCCAAGAATCGGAAGACTTGACTCTGCAGTGAACGATAGTCTGACCTGGTCGCAGTAGTACGTCACACACGTACAAGTGCCTCATGCGGTCCAGCCGGAAAATGAGCGATAATCGCGTCTTTGGCACGCACTATTCCGCCTTCGACCACAACACCCATAACTCCTGTTCGCCGGATTAGTTCTTTGGGTTTACGGACCAAAACTGCTGACAACAAGCCGGGTAAAAATATGTCGATCTGCGCACAAGGATTGCGAAAACCGGTGATCTTGACCTTGGCTGTCTCGCCAATGTGCAGCACTGTGTCGCACGGCAGACTGAGCAGGTCGATACCCCGTGTGGTGATGTTTTCACCGAGATCAGCAGGCGCAACGGGAAAGCCTTTTCTGGCAAATTCTTGGAACAATTCGGATTGGAATAGATGCACTTGCCGAAGGTTTGGCTGTGTTGGGTCCACCCGCACGCGGGACCGGTGTTTGACCAGTGCGCCACAATGTGCATCGCCTTCGACCCCCAAGCCATCAAGGAGGCGAATTTCGGGAGCGATGGTTTTTGAAAAGCGATGTATGCCATCTTGTGCGACGGCGATGACATAAGCGGTCATGGGCTTGGTTCTATTGGTTTGGTCAATTGGGCGAGTGCAAGGCTTTGCCAGAGTGTTGCATCAAAAGCGTCGATCAGGGGCACCCCAACTGGAGGCGTGAGCGTCTCAGCGCGTCCAGTTAGCGGGCCACCACCGAGGATCAGGATATCTGCACCCCCAAGTGCTGCATCTTGTGCAACCGCGTGCGACAGTGCCGGATGCCAGATTGATCGATCCTCAGAGAGGGCGGCGTCGGGCAGGGCGGTGACGCGTACAACCCGTGAGGATTGACCGTATAGGCATAGCAAGTCTTCGATTTGAGGGGGCCAGTCGCGCCCTGAAGTGAGGATTGCGATGCGTCGGCCTATTTGCATAGCGGCAGCTACTGAGGCTTCGACCATTCCGGTGACTGGCATCGGGATCGATTCGCGCAACGCCCAGAGACCGGGTTCGCCGAAACAGGCAAGCATAACAGCATCAGGGCGGAGGGCACCGGGCTTGGCAAGGCGGGCATGAACCGCAGTCAAAATTGCAGCCGAGGCTCTTGTCGCTTCGCTGCGATTGGACACAAATTGTGGTGCGGCAGAAATGGTCATGGGTTCAATCGTAGCCAGATCACCAAGCTTTTCGCGTGCCAGTGCGGCCATTCGATTGGTCAGCTCTACGCGGCTGTTGCCGTTGACCAGCAGGATCACGGGGCGGGTCATGCTGCGTGTACAATTGGGGCCGAGCGATGGGAAAATCCCGCCGCTTCAAGCTTTTTTGCAACGCCCCAGAGTAGGGCTTCGCGCCCCGGCGGGGCCACCAATTGCAGCCCAAAGGGCAAGGACTGACGCCCAACAGGGGTTGGAAGCGACAGGCAGGGAAATCCAATCAGTGAGATCAGGAAGGTGCAGGCAAGGTAGTCAATGATCGTGTCGCATTTTGTCGTCCCGATTTGCATCACTTCACCGCCATCGTTGCAGAAAGGCGGGACAGAGGTGGCGGGCATCAATAGCACATCGTGATCGTCGAAAAACTGGACAGCATTGCGCAGGATGCGCGTGCGGGTGGCCTCAGCGGCAAGCGTGTCTTCGGCGCGAATGTCGCGGCCCTGACGCACGTTCCAAACGTAAGACGGGGTCAGTTTGTCCTCGTGCTCTTCGACCATTGCGCCAAACTTGAACCAAGATTCAGCAGCGCGTAGGGTGCGAAACGCCTCGGCACCGCCGGTCATGTCAGGAGACGCGTTGGCAAGGGGGCCGAGGGTGTTTTGTATGGTATCGCACGCTGCGTGGAACCGATCGCGCACCCATGGATCGATGGCGAAAGCGCCACCAAGTGATGTAGACATCGCAAGACGTATCGGAGTTGTGCAATCGGGGTCAGGGGGCCGGGGCATATTGCGCGATGCAGGGTCTAACGGGTGCGGCCCCGCCATGGCCCGCAGCATGAGCAATGCATCATCTACTGATCGGGCCAACACGCCTTGTGTCGCCAAACGGGCTTCACCAAGGGCGCGTTCTGGCTCTGCAATTGTGCCGGGTGTGGGGCGCAGGCCGACGATGCCGCAGAAAGATGCGGGGGTGCGCACCGAACCGCCAAAATCTGTGCCCTGTGCCAGCGGGACCATGCCTGTCGCCACGGCCACCGCAGACCCACCGCTGGATCCACCCGAGCTTAGTGCGGTATCCCACGGGTTTGACGTTGGCCCACAGAGTGCGTTGGTACAGATCGCGCCAAATGCGAATTCCGGCGTGTTTGTTTTGCCCAGAATAATAGCGCCGGCGCGGCGTAATCGAGCCACAGATTCCGCATCCAGTGAGGGGACTGTGCTGGCGTGGAGTTTTGAGCCTTGGGTCGTGCGTAAGCCTTTGGTGGCTGTCACGTCTTTGATTGCAACAGGCAGACCATGGAGCAAAGGCAGATTGCCACCTTGCGCCTGTAGATCATCAGCCACCCGCGCTGCAGCCAAGGCACGCTCGGCATCTACCGTGACAAAAGCCCGGAGTTGCCCGTCAAGCGCGTCGATCCTTGCAAGGCATGCTTTGGTCAACGTTTCGGACGACACTGAGCCGCGTTTGAGGTGACGGGCCAGCTTGGTCGCTGGCCAGTCACAGAGCGTTGTATCTGTCATGGTTCAGAACATCCTGTAGGGCAGCCAAGTGACAATACCCGGAAAGGCAATGATCAGGCCAACAGCGAACAGAACCACGCCGACAAAGGGAATGATGCCATAAAACACGTCAATCACTGACCCAGTCCTTCGCACGCCTTGTACGACAAACAGGTTCATCCCTACAGGTGGTGTGATCAACGCAAGCTCCATCATCAGGACCAGAAAGATACCGAACCACACTGGATCAAGACCCATATGCAGAACCAGCGGGAACACGATCGGGATGGTGCCGACCATCATGGACAACGTTTCAATGAAGCAGCCAAGGATCAGATAGAAGATCACCAGCACAAAGATAAACTCTAGTGGTGACAGATCCATCGCGGCGACAAAGCTTGTCATGGCTTGCGGGACGCCCAGAATACCGATGATGAACTTTAGGTAAAACGCAGCGATGATGATCAGCAGGATCATTGCCGTTGTTCGAACGGTGCTTAGAAACGCGCTGTGAAGCATTTGTATGCTGAGTGCCTTATTCATTGCGGCAAGACCCACTGCCATTATGACTCCGACGGCTGCGGCCTCGGTCGGGGTGGCCCAACCAGTATAGATAGAGCCCATCACCACAACAAAGATCGACAAAGGCGGAACCAGATGACGCAGGCTTGCCATCTTTTGGGCAAAGGTCGCAGGTTCGTCCAGTTCTCCGGTCATTCCTGGTATGAGAGTCGAAATGAGTGCAATCGCAAGCATGAACAGGCCAATCAAAAGTAGGCCCGGTACAATTCCGGCTGCAAATAGTTGGCCAATGGACGTGCCTGTCAGTGCGCCGTAGATGATCAGGTTGACGGAAGGGGGGATCAAGATACCCAGCGTTGCGCCCGCTGCAATCGACCCCAGAACCAGACGTTCATTATATCCGCGCTTACGCAGCTCCGGTAGAGCGACGGTCGCAATCGTGGCCGCCGTTGCCACGGACGAACCGGAAACGGCTGCAAACAACCCGCTTGCGCCGATATTGGTGTGCAGCAATCCGCCGGGCAATCGGCCCAGCCACGTCGACAGACCGCTATACATTCGTTGTGTGACGCCTGCCCGCATCAGCAATTCACCAAGCAGCACAAACAGCGGGATGGCGGTCAGGATAAAGCTATTCATCACCGCCCAAAGCTGGGTTGCGAAGGTGTCCAGAAGGTCGGGGCCGAAATAAAACACTGCCCCCAAAACAGAGGTTAAAAAGATGACCACGGCAACATGCAGACCCAAAGCCATCATGGCGAGCATTAGGGCAAAGCCAATTCCGGCACCGGCGAAATCAATCATTTATTCAGCCCTTCGGGGTTAATTTGTGGACCTGCCATGGCAAGACTTGCTTCGGTTTCTTCGTCAATCGAAGGTGGGCCGTATTGTTTGTTGATCGTGTCGATTTGCCCGCGAAACAGCAGCCAGGTCGCGTGGGCTGCCATCACACAGGAGATGATGGCAAAAAGCAAAATTCCCATAATCCAAAGGCTCTGGGGAATCCAAAGTGGGGTTTGCAACGGTGTTGATGCACGTGAGCCGAATTCAAGCGTTTCGTTTAACGTGACAAATGCTTTTTGAGCCATAAACAACGCAAAACCGGCCAGACACAGGGCGGCAAACGTGTTCATCACAGCGCGCAGTCGGGGCGGCATGATTGCCAATACAAGGTCAATCCGGGTGTGCATCCTATTCAACAACGCAGCGGCGAAGCCAACAGACGCTGTGATGGCAAGGATATAGCCACCGATTTCATCGACGCCCTGCACCGAATGACCCAGCAACCGCCGTGCAAGGATGTCGTATCCCGTCAGCGCGCACAGCGCGAGAAGCGCCCAGCCGCAGGCAATTGCTACGGCTGTTACGACATTATTAAGCAAAGCGAATGTCTTGTTGTCAGGTTGCATGTGTCCCCTCCGTTGATCGTCTGGGCCACCCGCGTGTTGCGGAGGGCCCGTGTCTGACTCAGGACTGCATCACTCGATGCTTAGCCCGCGTACTGCACCAATGGTGTCGTTCCAGATTTGCGAACATTCGGGGAAGTTGGCGTTGCAGTTTTCGGCCCATGTGGGCAGGATCACTGTTTCAACCGACGCGTTCAGTGCGGCAAGATCAGCCTCACTTGGCGTAACTTCGGTCATGTTGAAGGGCAGGTATTCTTCGCAGTCCTGACCGGTGGAGCATTTGACTGCTTTACCGTTGTTCGTGCGGGCCATTTCCCAATACTGATCCTCAAGATCAGAGAATGCCGCCATCATTTTGGTCTGGGCGTCTTCGGACATGGCGTTCCATGTGTCGAGGTTCATCAGGTGGGCTTGTACGGACCACGACACGGACAGCATATACAGGCTGTCGGTCACTTCGGGCCAATTGCCAGTGTTTCCCGATGTGGGAGAAGTGATTGCACATTCCGCGACGCCGCGTTGCAGGGCCGGGTAAACTTCAGCAAATTGCAGTGTCACGGGTGTCGCGCCAAAGCTTTCGACAAGTGCTGACATTGTGGCGGTGTAGGACCGGACGCGCAGACCCTCCATATCGGCAATGCTATTCACTTCACCTTTGCAGTAAAAGATCTGTGGGCCGAATGGCCAAAGGGTCAGTACCTTGGCGTTGAATTTCTCTTTGACGCGCTGCGAGAACACCTCGCGATAGGCATCCACGGTCTCTTTCAGCACATCGATATTGGGAGAAACACCGATCAGGTCCAACCCTTCGAGAAACGGATCGTCGCGTGCGGCAGAGCCGATGGTGGTTTCAACGATATCGAACGTGCCGGCCCGCACAACGCGCAAGGTGTCCTGCATGTCGACGCCCAGCACATCCAGCGGATTGAAATTGACCGTGACATCCAGCCCAGTTTCTTCACCCAACGTCTCATAAAACGACCGTTCAAGGGCGGTATGGCTTTTGTGGGTTGATACAAGCCCAAGCGCACGCAGCTGGATTTCTTCGGCCATGACGGGGCCGCTCAAGAGCGCTGCTGCGGTTATTGCACCCAACAGCCGTGTTGGTGTTTTTGAGTTCAACATGTGTAGTTCCCTATCTTGTTAAGTTTTGTTGGTCAGACGCGCGACTCTGCGCTTAGTCCAGAAATGCCAGCGCCCTCACCGGAGAGCCCGAAGCGCCTTTGATGCGCAGCGGGATGCCCTGAAACTGAAACTCGCCCGCGCCCAGCACAGCTTCGAGGTTCCAAAGCCATTCGTAATGCACCATCTCGAGATCGCGACAGATGCGGTGGTTCACAAAGAGGTTTTCGTCCACGCGGTCAGTTGATGGGCCTTCGACCCCATGCACCCGACTGCCGCGTTCGTGCAGCCAGTAGGTGGCCCCAGCCGTGACTTGCGGGTTCATGCGTACGATTTCATCATTGGGCCAGTGACGCGCGTTGAGCCCGGTACACATCAACACGATATGTCCGTCCACAGTGACGCCGGCTGCTTTTTCAGCGGCGTCCATATCTTCGCGGTTGATGTCGCCCCGGTCGCCCACGTGGCGCAGGTCAAGACAGACAGCTTTGCCCATGAACATCTCAAGCGGCATTTCATCAATCGGTGCGCCGTCAGGGTTGTTGTGGATCAACGCATCAATATGCGTGCCGGAATGGTCCAGCATACCCATATAGGTGGTGGTAAAGGTCAACAGATCATCCGGCGTCCCCTGCTTGAGCTTTTTGGACCCCTCATGGGTGGTGTGCGGAATGATCACGGGCCGAGCCAAACGCCCCAAAGCGGGTGCGCCATCTTCCAATGGTAGAGTGAGATCAACGATACGGGTCATTGTGTGACTTCCAATGTTTTGGTTGGCAGGGCCGCAAGTTTTGGCCCCCAAGGGCGCAGGCCATCCGTGGCCGCACCAATGCGCGCCAACGCGCCCCACATGGTGAGCGTGACAGAATCAAGGATTGGCACGCTGGTATCGTGTTCAACTTGGGCCACCACGGGAGCGCCTGCGAGGTTCGTACACAACCCTATCACGGCGTCAGGCTTGGCCGCACAAACCGTGCGCAGCGCATTTTCGATCTGTTTTTCAGGGACGGTGCCAAAGCTGAAATTGTCGGATATGTCGAAATGAACTTCAGCGGAGCATTCATATCCAAGAGCTTTCATATTGTCGACAATCTTGGATTGTACGTCGCCTGTATATGGCGTGACCAACGCGTATGTCTTGGCCCCCAATGCATAAAGCGCATCCATCATCGACAGGACGCAAGTCGCTGCTTTGATGCCGGTTTCGGACTCAATTTCGCTGACCAGCGCATGGTCACTGTCCAGACCTAGCCAGCTTGCTGAGGTGCCATTCCACGCGATTACATCGACCTTTGCATCAGCCAGTAATTTGGCGGCACCAACCATCGGTGCAGTGTTGAACTGGCCCAACGCGCTTTCATCCATCGCGATTCGCGTGACGGTAAAGCGACTGAAGTGCACGCTTGTGTCGGGAAGCGCGGCCGCCATTTTGGCACAAACGGGTTCCAGAACCGTATTAGACGACGGTGTTAGCATTCCGATCCTGATTTTCATCAACATGGTTCCGATACATTGTTTACAATCCTGACATCACTCCCAAACAAAAAACATACTCTTGTCAAACAAAAACTTGCCCCATTGTTTGAAAAAGTGTCAGATGCTTCAGACAGGATTAATAAAACGGCACAAACATATGATGAATGCACAGCCAGACACCGATATCGAGACGAGGCGCAAAAAAGCAACACCGCTTGAGTACACATTGCTCAGGTTGCGTGCGGCCATTGAGGAAGGGCGCCTGCCCCCCGGCGTTAGACTTCCCGAAGAAAAGCTAGCACGCGCTTTAAATGCTTCACGTGCGCGTGTCCGCGAAGTCCTGGCATTGCTGGCCAATGAGCGTTTGGTCGATCTACAAGCCAATCGCGGAGCTTTTGTGGCGCGCCCGACAATCGCGGACGCTCTTCACATATGTGAAGCGCGTTTGATGGCCGAAAAAGCAATGGCGAGGTTGGCTGCTGATCGTGCGTCACCACGGGACCTCAAGATCATGCGTGACCTTCTCGATCGGGAGCGCGCAGCGTGGGATACGAATGACGTGCGCACTGCTGTAAATCTCTCGCGCAATTTTCATCGGGCCATCGCGGATGCAGCAGGCAATCCAGTGCTTGCCGATATCCTGACATCACTGTTGTCACGCAGTGCGTTGACGCAGGCTGTCTATGCTGCGCGTGGGGCTGCGGGATGCCTATGTCATGATCATGTTGCCTTGCTGGATGCGATTGCCGCCGGGGATGCCGACCGCGCTGAAACTGTAATGGCCGAACATGTGCAAAACATGATTGACCGCCTTGATCTTGAGCCTCTTTTACAAGATGTGGATATTGAAGATGCCCTCCGCAATACGTTTTGACGCTGCCGAACGCTTGTCTGATCTAAAAGGCTATGGCGAAGATGCCCCTGATCCACGCTGGCCGAATGGTGCGCGGGTTGCTTTGTCACTTGTTCTGAACATCGAAGAAGGATCAGAGCGACATGTAGACGACGGTGACCCCACATCCGAACACCTGAACACTGATATGAATTGCGAACCACTTCTTGGGAAACGTAATCTCAACCTTGAATCGCACTATGAGTACGGCAGCCGTGTTGGAGTGTGGCGGCTGCTTGATCTGTTCCGTGAACGTGGGCTTCTTGTAACGGCTTTTGCTGTGGGGCAGGCGCTCGAACGTGTGCCAGCCATCGGGCATCGCATGGTTGCAGATGGACATGAAATTGCGGCCCATAGCTGGCGTTGGATCGACTACCGCGAGATGTCGCGAAACGAAGAAGCAGAACATATGCGCCGCACAGTGGCCGCGATCCGCAAGGTCACAGGGGCTGCGCCGCTTGGCTGGTACACAGGGCGCGTGTCCGAGCAGACTCGCCAGCTTGTGTTGGAGCATGGTGGGTTTTTATACGACAGCGACGCGTATAATGACGATCTGCCGTATTGGGTGCCTCATGCGGGAGGGCAGCATTTGGTTGTCCCATATGCTTTTGACACTAATGACATGCGCTTTGCATCGACACCGGGTTTTGTCTCTGGCCGAGACTGGAGCGATTACCTGATCGACAGTTTTGACCAATTTTGGGCCGATGGTGCCCATCGCCCAAGCATGATGTCAGTTGGGCTGCATTGCCGTTTGGCGGGTCGTCCGGGTCGCATGCGTGCGCTAGCGCGGTTTCTTGACCATGTCGCAGCCCATGACGGTGTCTGGGTCGCACGGCGTGCCGATATCGCGCGGCATTGGCATACACATCACTCTGTGTCTAGCGCAGAGGGTGAAAAAGCCAGTCGAATTTCCGTTTGATGGGGGCCAAGATGAGCACAGAATTTGACCTCGTGATACGTGGCGGAAGGATCGCTACAGCATCCGACATTTTCAATGCGGATATTGGTATCTGCGGTGGCAAGATCGTTGCTTTGGGTTTGGGTCTGGCCAAAGGACAGGACGAGATTGATGCCAACGGACGGCTAGTGCTGCCGGGCGGAGTGGATGCGCATTGCCACTTTGATCAACCGACATCGGACGGATCGGTCATGGCGGATGACTTTGAAAGCGGCCCACGCTCGGCTGCGTTTGGCGGGACAACCACAGTCATTCCGTTCGCATGTCAGAAAAAGGGACAATCCCTACGCGCGGCGGTTGACGATTATCACAACCGTGCAAACGGCAAATCAGTGATTGACTATGCGTTTCATCTGATTGTCACAGATCCCACACCGCAAGTCCTGGGTCAGGAATTGCCCGCGCTTATTCGCGAAGGGTACACATCGTTCAAGATCTACACGACGTATGATGATCTCAAGCTGAACGACCGCGAGATCATTGAAGTGTTCGCATTGGCTAAGCGCGAAGGCGCATTGACGATGGTTCATGCCGAAAATTCTGACGCAATTGCATGGCTGACCGAGGCCTTAGAGCGCGCAGGTCAAACCGCGCCGCGCCACCACGCTGATGCGCGCCCTGCTATTGCAGAACGCGAGGCTACACATCGGGCGATTTCATTGGCCGAGATCGTCGATGTGGCGATGCTTGTAGTGCATGTGTCCGGGGGCGAGGCGATGGATCAGATCGCAGCAGCGCGCGCCAAGGGGCTTAAGGTGTTTGCTGAGACTTGCCCCCAATACATTCTTCTGACTGCTGATGATCTTGATCTGGACGGCTTTGAAGGGGCGAAACACATTTGTTCCCCGCCACCACGCGACACAGCCAGTCAAGACTCTGTCTGGCGTGGATTGGCGAATGGCACGTTTCAGGTGTTTTCGTCGGATCACGCGCCGTTCAAGTTTGACAGTGACACGGGTAAGAAATTACGCGGCGAAGGGGCCAGTTTTGCGCATGTCCCCAACGGAATTCCTGGTGTGGAGACACGGCTTCCGTTGCTGTTCTCGGAGGGGGTTGGCAAGGGACGCATATCGCTCAACCAGTTCGTGGCGCTCACCGCAACTAATCCAGCACGGCTTTATGGTTTGTACCCTCGCAAAGGCACAATTGCCGTAGGAGCGGATGCCGATCTTGCTATTTGGAATACAGAGCACAAAGTCACGATCACAAATGACGCGTTGCATCACAACGTAGATTATACTCCTTACGAAGGCCGCACCGTTATCGGCTGGCCAGAAACCGTTCTGTCGCGTGGCGAGGTGATTGTTCAAAATGGCGTGCTTATGGCTACTATGGCCCGAGGTCAATTTCTTGAGTGTGACACGCCAGACTTGCTGCTGTAGGGCTATCCTTTAACTTTCGGAAAACTGCCTTAAATTTCTTTTCCTGAGTACTAAAGCGCGCAGACACTTCTTTTCAAGTAAGATACCGACCCAGAATGCGAAGAGTAAATATCTATACACCTCTCACTCCAAAACCCGAACGTTGTGATGTGAGATGATACGGAAGTTATCCGTTACTTGATCTCGAAAGCTGCGCCACTGTTTTGGAAGCACGTCTCGCATAAAGTTCAAGATTGCGTTGGCGAAGTGTTTTTGCGTTGGATAGTGCCGATTATGGGTGACGTGACTGTGCATGACGGCCCAGAGCCTCTCGATGGGATTGAGATGTGGGCAATAGGGCGGCAGTTGGATCAGATGAATGCGACAGTTTTTGCGCGACAGGAACGCTCTGACATCGGGGCCTTTGTGGTATGGGGCATTGTCCCAAATGACGTGAATGATACGTTTGTCAGGGTTCCTCGCCTCGATCTTGGCGAGAAGTTGAACGGAGCTAACCCCATCGACGGTGGTTGGTTCAACAAAGGGCGCGTCGAAGGTTTCCAGGTTCAGAGCGCCGTGAATGTTCACGCGGCCGCGCCCCGATGTCGTTTGAATAGCTGGGTTTGACCCTTTGCGAGCCCAACCATGGCTGGGTTTACTTTGATATTCCGGATGAACGGCATCCGAGAAGTAGACGGCCTCGTCAGCAGGCAAGTTATTCAGTAGGTTTTCATAAAATTCGATGAATGCGGCCTGTTTCTCGACGTCAGCCACACGGGGCAGCGCCTTTGGCTTGCGATACTCGAACCCTAAACGGGCCAAAAGCTTGATGCAGCCAGAATGAGAATAAAGGATGTTAAACTTTGAGCTCATATAGGCTCTGATCTGCGCCGTTGAACGGCAGAATCGTTCCTCAAGCCATACGCTCAAATTCCCCTCTTGAGCCGTTGTCATCAGTGACTGCCCACCTTTCCAACCATCGTAGGCGACGGCATCCCAGTTTTCAGCCAGATATTGTTTGTGCCAGCTACGCACCGTGTCGTCGTCCAGAAACAGAACCTTCGCTATTTGGGCACATGACATCCCAGTATCCAGAAGCAAAAGCGCATTCGCACGCCGCGCGACCCCGTGATCCTCACGTTGGCGCTTCACGCAAGACAAAAGTTCAAGGCGATCTGAAGCAGTGAGGAAATTCGGACGGATCATACAAACACCTGAATCCCATTCGCTCAGTCCGTCAATACAAAAGTCGGGTGATCAAGGACTCCGAGTATAACAAAAGATTAAGACAGCGCAGTTCGGCGACTTGTAGGGTACATCCACAATTAGCATGTGGGTTTTGTACCTAATCGGATGTTGAACTGGACAGAATAACCGGTTGCACGGCACACCATTTCTCTTTCGACCCTATAGAGAAATGGACAGATTATCTAGCCCGCAAGATCGTAGCTGCTTAAAATATGCAGTTCGTATGCAACCCAAAATGGACGTCCGCAAAGCGAACCACAGCAGTTATCCGCGCAACCGCAGCGAAAGTTGAATTCGTCCACACAGCAGACCTCTATGCAAAGCGCGGCGAAGGTCCGGTTCCCGCCCTTCCAGACCAAACCTAACGCTTCCACGGCCGCACCTTTGGCATCGCCGCCGTCACCTTTACCTCCCGCAGCATACCACCAGCCACCAGCCCATCCCGCACCCAATCCAGCGCCTGCCACCAATCCTTATAGCCGCGCCGAGCGGAGGCGATCTGTTCCGGATGCGGCCGCCAGGTGACTGGACAGGCCCGCACGTCGATTGTCCGCCATTTGTTACTGACCATTACCCTTTCGGTGCCGACCACGACGCTGACGGCGTGATCGCCATGCCGGTTGCGTTTCATATCCACCGGCACGCAGCGCGGCACCGCGCCGGGCATCCAGTCGGGGGTTATTCCGGCGCGGGCCAACTCGGCCACGCTGATTGCCATGCGGATGCCGCCGAGACTGTCGGGCAGGCCGCCAACGGTGGCGGCGATCACCTCTGCGTCCTCATGTGTATAGCTGCCGCGTTTGTGCCGCCCACCATCGATCTGACAGCCAAGTGCTGCGCGTTGCATCAGGACATATTCGAGACTAAAGCCTTGGCCTTGCCCACGTTCGGGGTCTGGGCGCTCCGGCAGTTCGAGCTGTGCACGTTCCTTACCGAAAGCCCATTCCAGGGCCTGCTGTATGTTCATCTCGCGTTTGGCGCGGCCCTGCAGCGGGTGCTGTCCTGTGCTGGGTAACTGGCGGCGGCTGATTTGCCCCTGCAGCTTGCGATCAAACCTGCTCATAGCACACCGCGGGCGCGCAGCCGCTCGGTGGTCACCAGCCCGCGTGCCAGCATGGCCTGGCACATGGCGTTGCTGATCATGCTGGGTGGCAAATGCCGATCCTCGTTCACCCGCGCGGCGTAGAAAGCCGCAAGCTCATCGGTGGTGGGCGGGGGGCCTACAGCCCGCGTCTTGCTGCGGCCGCCGGTTGGTCCTGTGACGGCTGCGCCCGTTACGGCGTCAACGCCCATGGTGCGAGCAAGCCCAGCTCCGCCTGCTTGGCTGCAGCGGTGGGACGAGCGCTGCATGGCGCGATCAAGCGCCTTGGGGCCATCGGGAGGGGCGGGGTGAGTGCTGCGGGTCTCCTGTGCCACTGCGAGGATCTGATCTTTGGAAAGCCCGAGATCGTCACGCCAGCGCTGGACGTGCTGGCGTGCTGACCAACCTTGCCACCAGCCGGGAACAACGCCTGCGGGATCGATGCCCAGCGCTGCGAGCAGCTGATTAAAAAAATTATCAAAATCGGTCTCGCGCGCAGCTGCGTCCTCCTCCTCCTTTACTGATTTACTTAGTGGTTCTCTTACAAGGTTAGTGTCCCAATTTGAGACACGGGAAACGCCGTTTTTGAGACACGGGATTGCGTCAGAATGAGACACGGGCCCGGGTTCCAAATCGAGACACGGTGTGTGCGATGTTTCTTGCACCAACCCATTGTCATGACGCCCTTTTACGACCTCTGATCCGTGTCCCAAATCAGGACACGGGATATCAGGGTCAAACGGTACGTCACCGCCTTCATCTTGCAGGTCCGCTCCGCCGGATCTTGGTGGTGTGAAGCCTGGCTCGAAGCCGAGTATGTACCGGGTTGGCCGCTGCTGGCCTGTGCGCATATCGACATTCCGGATCCGCCGGATGAGACTGCGGGTTTCCAGATCATCGAGATGGCGGTTCAGGGTGGCGCGCCCGATCTCGCAATCATGCGCAAGGCGGGCCTGTGAGGGGAAGCAGCCGTAATCTGGATTGAACCGATCACACAGATGCCAGAGCACAATCTTGGTGGTGGGCTTAAGCCCGCGCTGCTGAATGGCCCAGTTGGTGGCGTCATGGCTCATGGCCGGGCCCTCCGCACCAAGGTGGCGTCAGCGTGCTGCGACGTGTCGTGACGGATCACGCGGGTGGTGAACCCGTGATTGGCCAGTGCGCCCAGCGCATCGTCGAGACTGCGCACCAATGCCCAGCCAAAGCCCTGCGCCAGCATGGCATCACGAAACGCCTCCTGCGTGGGGCTCAGCCGCCCCTCGAGGGATTTCAGCTCCAGGAACAGTACGCGGCCCTCGCAAAGCACGATCAGGTCCGCAAAACCTGCATGCACACCCATGCCGACAAGAATTGCCTGGCGCTTCGCCCCACGGGGACCCGCCTCGGTTATCTCGTTGACGCAGTGATGAATGATTGCCCCCTTTGGGAGGGCAAAGCGAAGAGCAATCACAACAGCGCGTTGCAGATCGGCCTCTGGTGTCCCGCGCCGCTTCATCCCCGGTCCTCCCCGTCGCGAGACTGGCGATCGCTCCGTCCGGGTGATTTAGCGTCTATGATGACCAGTAAGATGCGCGCATCCTCGCGTTCCTCTGGCGTCTCGCCGTGCTGGACCAGAACCTTGCAGGCCATGCGCAGCAGGTGATCGGAATGATGGACAACATCGGCCACGACAATGCGGGCCTCGCGGCGGCGCTCATCGATCCAGGCTTGGCGGGCCTGATCACGCGCGCTGCGCTGGTTGCGTTTGCGGAAGGGAAGGGGGATGCTCATCGGCGGCTCCCCCGGCGCGCGCGGCGATTATCCGCTGCTTCCTGGTCTTCCAGCCATTCCATAACGGTGCTGCGGCGGTAAAATATTTTCCGACCCGCGCGAATGCAGGGTGGCCCCCAGCGCTCGGCTGTCCAGCGCCGCAAGGTCCCTTCGGTCACTTCGAGTTCCTGAGCAAGATCGGATCGGCTGATCCAACCGTTAAGAAGCGCGCGGGACGTATCCCTGCCTCCTTTGGTGTTCGTGAGTTCCAGCATATGTTTTCTCCAGAGTAAGTGCCCAAATGTGGGCACGTGCTGCTGGCCATTCACGCATATCGCTGGGGGTGGCAGGGAGGCACGGGGTGGCACGACATCCGCCACCCCCGTGCCACCCCCTGTTTTATTGGCTATTAGCCAATCTTAGGTCCGTTGGTGTTCGGTCTCGCTGCGCTGCAGCAAACTGGTGGAATGCGCTCTCGCGTCCATTCCCGTGCAAATCGCTGTGTTCGCGGGCTTTCGCGTGCATTGGCGCGCAAACAGGGGGTGGCAACGTGCATAAACGCGTGCCACCCCATGTTTTATTGACGATTTTGCACATCTCGCCCTTTCCCGCCGTGATTTTGGCCACCAACGGCACGCACGGGAAAAATATTGATCGGCGACAGCGGGCATCGCTAAGGCTGGAAACCGGCCCAGCGCGCAGATTCCTAACAAACACTGGGGTGGCACGCTCATTGTCTCCTGCGTGCCACCCCGTGCCTCCCTGCCACCCTGACGTCCATGCTCTGCTTGATAAACGGCGTGATCTACGCGTCATGACAGGGCAAGAGAGAGGTTTACGGATGGTACATAGACAGAAACTGACGGAAGTGATCGTGCGCGAGGCTGAGCCTGCGGAGGGCCGGGATTACCAGGTCTTTGATACCGAGGTGCGCGGCTTTGCCGTTTGCATCTACCGCGGTGGGGGTCGCGCCTTCACGCTGGATTATCGCTACGCGGGTCGGCAACGCCGCATGACCTTTGGCCGTTGGCCGGAATGGAGTGTGTCGGCGGCGCGAACGCGCGCTAAAGAGCTGCGCCGGGACGTTGATGCCGGGGGCGATCCATTGGCGAACCGGGATGCCCTGCGCGAGGCGCCCCGGGTGACGGATCTGATCGCGCGCTACGTCGAGGTGCACCTGACGCATCTGGCCAAGCTCAATGCGGCTGATCAGCGTTCAATGATGGAGAAGTTCATCGCACCCGCTTGGGGCAGGATGCTCGTGGCCGAGGTCGGCTCCTACGATGTGGAACTGTTGCTGAACAAGGTCGCCGAGGGACGCGCGCGGCCTTCCAAGGCAAAGCCCAACAACCGAGCACGCAAGCTGCAGGGCGCAAAACCCACGCCCGTGCGCGCAAACCGTGTCGGCGAGGTGCTCAGAAAGATGTTCGCCTACGCCATCAAATGGGGTTGGCGCGAAGATAACCCAGCCATGGGGTTCCGCAGGCGGATGGAAACGCCGCGTGAACGCTATCTGTCGCAAGACGAACTCAGCCGCCTTGCCGCCGCCCTTGACGCTGCCCAAGATGATCGTGGTGCAGGGATTATCCGGCTGTGCATGTTGACCGGCGCGCGGGTGGGTGAGGTGCGTCAGGCCCGGTTTGAGAATTTCAACCTCGAGCATCTGTCATGGACCAAACCCGCGACGACGACAAAGCAGCGCCGCGTGCACCGCGTGCCGATTTCTGACGAGGCGGCTGCCATCGTGCGTCAGCGCCGCCTTACGGTGGTTTCCGGATCTCCTTGGCTGTTTCCGGGCGACACGCCCGGCCAGCCCGTACAGGAAATCCGCCGCTTCTGGGCGCGGATCCAAAAAGAGGTTGGTATCCCTGACGTTCACATCCACGACCTGCGCCACACCTTTGCATCGCTTCTGGTGAGCGGTGGTGCCTCGCTCGAGATGATCGGCAAGCTGCTTGGCCATAGCCAGATGCAAACCACCCAGCGGTATGCGCATTTGATGGACTCGCCGTTGCGCGCGGGTGTCGATGCCGTCGCCAGTGCCTTCAAGCCCAAGCCCCGCCTCGTCCACACCGCAGACCCAGCTTCGGCATCGTTGGCCTCGCGCAGCGATCCTGGCCGAGTTACCGCTTCGGCCTCTTGAACTTCAGGGCATCAAGAATGGGTTTGAGGCGCCGACGGATCGAGCGTTCATCCGGGAATGCGCCATCTTCTGATCGCGCGGCGAACCAGTCCTGCAGTTCCCGGATCCATTCGTTTTGTGATGCGGGCAAGCCCTCTTCGAACACCCGCCGTGTGATTTCGACATTCATCGCTGGCCAGTCGTAATCTCCTTCCTCACTCAGCCCCGCGCCCTCGGCGATCCGACCGAAGAGGTTATGAGCGTCCTCGAAGATTTGAACATCTTCGCCTAAGATCATAAGATCCCCGATCGAGACCACGACGCCTGCTTCCGGCGCGCTGATGAACAGCCATTCTACTTCCTCAAGCAGGCGGATGCGGTGCAGATGCGCTGATTGCGGCCCGGTCCCGCAGCGGCGGAATAGGGGCAGGATATCCATCGGTTGGATTTGGACCAGCCCGCTGGCGCGCTTGTCTGCGCAAACGACTGGTGGAATGCCGGTGATGATCTGTAAAGACCCCGTTCCAGCCCAACCGGCTATGTCTGATACTGTGCAGCCCCAGCGTGCGGCGGCTTCATGGATAGTGTAGAAAACACGTTGTGGTAGTCCCATTGTCAGCTTCCCATTGTTTACGTGCCGCTGCCGGGTCGTGCAGGCCTTTTTAGCGGCAAATTCCACTTTTGATCAGAGGCTTGGCCCTACCGCACGGGAACCCGGCGGTAACGATTCGGCCTCGACTACCGATTATAAACGGGCTACGGGGTCAATCTCTTACCCCTTGTTGTGGCTCTAACTTTTTAAGATATCCTCTATGTCCTTCATCAAAGCGCAGCAGCTCTACCGAATGGCTGAAATGGCCGCGGCGCGGCGTTTGGGGATCTCTATGCGGATTGTCATGAACGAGTTCGATGTCGAGGAGCGCACAGCAAGACGCATGTTGCG
>Ga0307930_1000402_pt1 | contig 34516 bp, 36 predicted proteins | sample OrgLakmetageno46_FD_203161 | JGI IMG/M metagenome (GOLD analysis project Ga0307930, IMG submission 203161) | Saline water microbial communities from Organic Lake, Antarctica - #46 | ecosystem: Environmental > Aquatic > Non-marine Saline and Alkaline > Saline | place: Antarctica: Organic Lake...
CGAACGGCATGCTGATCATGCCGGTGGTCACGCAAGGCGGCTTTTTCGTCGGCGGCGGCTATGGGCAGGGCGCGTTGCAGATCGACGAGATCTCGGTCGATTACTATTCGGCCACCAAGGGCAGCTTCGGGCTGCAGTTCGGCGCGCAGCAATACGCGCATGTGCTGTTTTTCATGACAAATGAAGCACTTGAGCGGTTCCGCCGCGGCTCCGGCTGGGTCGCCGGTGCCGATATTCAATACGCCTTCAACGACGAGGGTGCCGGCCTGCGCGCCGATACCACGACCTCCACAGCGCCGGTGGTGGCGGTGATCTTCGGTCAGGCGGGGCTGCTGGTCGGGGCCTCGATCGAGGGCATGAAATACTCCCGCATCATCCCCTGATCGCGGATCTGCGGCAAGCGAAACGCGTACGCGTTGTACATAAACGGTACCGGTTGCGTACGCACTGCGCCACCATGCGCGCGGTCGGAGTCGTGATGCAAACGGTGCCGGGGCTTGCTCCTGACCACCTGCCCCGCCACACTCGGCCCATCGCCGGATAAGGGGCCTGCATGGATCACTCCAACGTCACGATCACCCTGCCGATGACAGGGCACGGGCTTGGCGTGATCCTGACCGCGCTCGGCATCGGGGTGGGGTCGTGGATCATCTGGCTGGTCCTGAGCGAAAAAACGCAGCGGACCGAGCGCACACCACTCGCGCTGCTCACCGCCTTTGGCTGGTTTCTCCTGCCCTTCTGGCTGCTGCTCTTCGCCGGCACGCTCTGGCAGGTCTGGCTGATGCTCTCCGGTGTGCCCTCCGTGCTCACAGGCCAGACCCCTTTGGGCACCGGCGCGCTGCTGGCCGCGCTTCTCGGTGCGCCCTTCTTGGTCTGGGGAACGGTGCTGAAACAGCGCACCGTGGATTTCCAGAAGGAGGGCCACATCACCGACCGGATCAACAAGGCCGTGGAACAGTTGGGCGCTGAGAAATCAGTTGATCAGATCGGCAGGCCAGTCACGGTCTGGACAGGAAAGCCGAGGCAATCTTCATGCAGCGAGGAAATTAAGGAAAATTATCTTAAGGAACCACGATCAAAAGTAACTGGAAGCGCGTGGTCACAAAGTTATCACGAGGAAACCGATGAAGTCTGGGAGGGCGTGCTTTACGAAATATCCATCTGGCCACACGAAAAAACTATTATTCAATGGCAAGATGAAGAACTTGAAAAACAAGATCATGAGGAAATCGGTAGCATCGGTCAGTGGCAGCCTTTTACAAAAACAATGCCCAACATCGAGGTTCGCATTGGCGCGCTCCTTTCGCTGGAACGCATCGCGCAGGATAGCACAAACTACGACAAGGGCCGCGATCATGTGCGGGTGATGGAAATCCTCTGCGCCTATGTGCGGGAGAATACCGCAACACCATCATTAGAGCCGGAAACGGACGAGTATGGTCCATTTACTCCAAGAACCGATATTCAGATTTCAATCGATGTAATTAAGCGAAGAAGGAAAGAGCAAATAGAGATTGAGGCGGGTCAGGAGTACCGGCTTGACCTACGTCGTTGTGATTTTCGTGGCGTCGATCTATCACTCGGCTCGTTTCGTGGCGCTATCCTTTCTCAATCTCGATTCGAGTTCGCTTTTATGCGCGGATCAGACTTTTCAGGCGCGCGTTTCGATGGATCTGTGCTGAACCACCTAAATTGTACGGATACCAAGTTTATTGGTGCAGATATGCGTCATTGCAGAATAGACAGGCCAGAACCTCGACCCGGTGGGTTTATATCGACAATCAATATGGGCGATTTGACGGGCCTTTCTTTGATTTCAGCAAGCATCCCATCCGTTCAGTACTTAGGAAAAGAGAATGGTTTTACCTTCGGCACCAACGACACATTCCTAGACTGGGAACTTGATGAGCAGCGTAAAGAAGGGGTAAAAATCGGGCAAGATATAAATAGAATAAAGGATGGCACATGTTCGGATGAAGTGGCAAAACTGCAAGAGCGGCTTTCGGGCAACCCCTTTGTCAATTGGTCGCCCTATGACGGATCAGACATGACCACCGGTCACTCGCTACGAAAATTTCGTAAATCTTTATCGCTCATTGGATGGCCTTACGACCATTGATTCTGTATGATGTAAATGCTTCAACCGCCTCAAAGGTATGATTTGTTTCACTGTTTTAACTGCGGCCAATGACATCGAGTACGCCCTTCGCGATGCCAGCGCGATCCTGCCAGAGGATATCCTCCGCCAGCCTCAATTGCCCGACACGAAAGTCTCTTACGGCGAACAAAGCTTTGATACCGAATGGCGCAAGTGGCAGGACAATCCCGACGCCTACAAGCCGCCGCCCAAGCCCGAGGGCTGAAGGCACAGCCTTCCCCTGCCCCGCGTCGCCTGCTACCAGTTCGGCATGCGCGGGTATCAGCCTCATGACCATGCCGGGACCGCGGCGGATGGGCGCGAGGATGCGGTGCTGGCTTGGATGCCTGACGATCTCGCCCCCGATCACCCCATGAAGGGTCTTGACGCCGCCATGACCCGGTCCCGCGCCGACGGTCCTCCGCCTCCGCGACAAACAGTTTCAGGAGCAGCCCATGCCCCTTCGCTTCATCCACGCCTCCGATCTTCATATCGGCCGGAAATTCGCCAACATCCCGCAGCCGCCCGACGGCAATATCCGGGGCCGGCTGATGGAGGCGCGGCACGGCGTGATCGGCAAGCTGGCCGTGGCGGCCCGGGACCACGGCGCGGCGCATGTCCTGCTGGCGGGTGACACCTTCGACACGGCGACACCCTCGCCCGCCGTGATCCGGCAGGCGCTGGCGGCCATGGGAGAGGCCGGGAACGTGACATGGTGGCTGCTTCCCGGCAATCACGACAACCTTCGGGATGCCGAACCGCTTTGGGAGGCGATAAAGCGGGACGCGCCGGGCAACGTGGTCGCGCTGACGCAAGCCGCGCCGCACGACATGGGCGGTGTCGCGACCCTGCTGCCCTGCCCCGTCGCTGTCCGCTCAGGCGCCAGCGATCCGTCCGAGCCGCTGATGACGATGGCCAGCGACGCGGGGCGGATGCGCATCGGGCTGGCACATGGCGGCGTCACCGATTTCACCGACACCGGCGCGGCCATCGCCCCCGACCGCGACCGCAGCGCCGGGCTGGAGTACCTGGCGCTCGGCGACTGGCACGGACGGGTGGCGGTCTCCGACCGGGTGCAGTATTCCGGCAGCCCGGAACAGGACCGGTTCAAGCATGGCCGTCGTGGCGTTTGCCTCTGTGTTGCGCTGGACGGGCCGGGCGCGCCGCCGCGGGTGGACGAGGCGGAGATCGGGGCATTCCTGTGGTCGGAGGTCGCGCTGCCGTTGCATCCCCGGCAGGACGCCGCGGCGGCGCTGACCGCGGTGCTGCCGGCCACCGGCCGCCGCGACGTGCTGGTGCGGGTGGCGGCCACCGGTTGGGCCGGTCTGCCCGACCATGCCGACCTGCAGCGCGCCGCCGACCGCTGCGCACCAGATTTCGCGCATTTCGAACTGGTGACCGAGGCGCTCGGCACGCAATACGAGACCGCCGATCTCGACGAGATCGACCGGCACGGCGCGCTGCGGCTTGCCGCGAACGGGCTGATGGACGACGCGGGGTCCGAGGCCCTTTCGCAGGACGAGAGAGAGGTTGCCGCCGATGCGCTGGCCCGCCTTTACGCCTATGTCCGCGAGGGCGCGACATGAAGATTCGCAGCATCACCCTGACCAATGTCCGGCGCTTCACCGGGTCGGCCCGGGTGGAGGGTATCGGCGACGGGCTGAACGTGCTGTGCGAGCCCAACGAGCATGGCAAATCGACCCTCTTCGACGCGATCCAGGCGCTGTTCTTCAAGCCGTATGGCTCGCGCGACAAGGAGGTCTCGGCCCTGCGTCCCCATGCCGGCGGCGCGCCGGAGGTGACCGTCGCGATCGAGACCGGAGAGGGGCATTTCTCGGTGGCCAAGCGATGGCTCCAGAAGCCGGCGGCCACGGTGCACCGGAACGGCACCCTGATCGCACAGGCCGACGCGGCCGAAACATGGATCGCGGACCTGCTTGGCGGCGATGCGACCGGCCCCTCGGGCCTCATCTGGGTGCGTCAGGGCATGACCGACCTGACCGGCGGCTCGAGAAAGGAGCAGGACGCAGCACTTGCGGCCCGGCGCGATCTGATGACGTCAGTCGGCGAAGAGGTCGAGGCGATGACCGGCGGCCGACGCATGGACATGGCGCTCGCCCGCTGCCGCGACGAGCTGGCGAGTTACGCCACGGGAACCGGGCGGCCGAAGACCAATGGCCCCTGGAAAGAGGCGCAGGAGCATGTCGAGACCCTGACCGCGCGCCGCGACACCCTCGCCGCAACGGCGCATGACCTGCAGGAGGCATTGTCGGATCGCAACCGCGCGCGACGTGACCTGCGCGAGCTGGACGCGCCGGAGGCGGCAGAAGACCGGCGGATCAGGCTGGAGCGGGCCCGCGCCGCCCATGCCGAGGCGCAGCGTCATGCCGAGGATGTCGAGACCGAGGCCCGCAAGGTCGAGATGGCGCGGCTGACCGCCGAGCGCGCCGTGACCCGGCTGGAGACCTTTCGCGAGGCGCTGGCAGAGAAGACTACCGCACGGGACGAGGCCGCCACGGCAGAGGTGCAGGCAAAAGCCGGACAGGCCGCGCTGGACGCGCAACGCGAGACCCGCGATGCTGCGGAAGCTGCGCTCGGGGCCGCGCGGCACGATCTGAAAGCGGCCGAGCGCGATCATGAACTGGCCCTGCGCGCGACCGCCGCCAGGGACGGGGCGACGCGCCGGCGCGAACTGGAGGACCGGATCGCCAAGGCCGAGACAACCCGCAGCGCGATGGAGACGGCCGCGGCGGCGGCCCGGTCAGGCCCGGACGCCGGGACGCTGCGCCGGCTCGAGGCGCTGGCCGCCGCGCATGCCACGGCCATCGCGGCCCGCGACGCCACGGCGACGCAGGTGATCGCCCGGTATGCCGCGGGACGCGACGGCGCGATCCGCGCAGGCGATGCCGCGCTGGCCGAGGGGCACCCGCTTCCCCTTGCCCGTGCCACGCGCCTGACCATCGAGGGCGTGGGCGAGCTGGAGGTGCGCCCCGGCGAGGCCGGCCATGACGACAGCTCGGTCGAGGCCGCCGCACAGACGTTGCACGCAGCTCTGAAGGAGGCCGGGGCCGACGATCTCGACACGGCCCGCGCCAGCGCCGCCGCGCGCGCCGAGGCCGAGCGCGACCATGGCGAGGCAAAGGCGGTGCTGCACAGCCTCGCCCCCGAGGGGATCGAACGTCTGCGCGAGACGCTGGCGAAGATTCCAAAGCCGGAGGAGGGTCTCGACGCGCCCGATCCGGAGGCGGCGGAGGCCGCGCTGGAGAGCGCGCGCGCGGCCCATGAAGACGCCCGCATCGCCCGCGATACCGTCGCCGAGCGGCTGGCCGATCTGCGGAGCGAGGCCGCCCGGGCCGAGACCACACTCGCCTCGCTTCGTGACCGCGTGAGCCGGGCCGAGGACGCGCTGGCGAAGCTTGGCGACAGTTCCGGGGACGATCTCTCTGCGCAGGCGGATGCGGCCGCGACAGCGTTGAGAACTGCCGAGATGGCGCATGCCGAAAAGGCGAAAGACGCGCCCGACCTTGCCGGCACGCAAGCCGCCCTGACGCGCGCCGACTCCGTCGAGTCCCGGGCACGCGAGGAGATCGCCCGCCTGAAACCGCATCTGGCCCGGCTGGACGAGCGCATCAGCCGGTCCTCCGGCGACGCGGTGGAGGAACGTCTGGCCGAAACGGAACAGGAGCTCGAGGTGGCGAGGGGCGCTCTTGCGCGGATCGAGCACGAGGTTGCCGTGCTGATCCGGCTGCAGAAGGCGCTGGAATCGGCCCGCAACGAGGCCCGCGAGCGCTATTTCACGCCCATCGTGACGGAACTGAAACCGCTGCTGCATCTGCTCTGGCCCGAGGCCGAGCTGACCTGGGGTGAGGAGTCCCTGCTGCCCGACGCGCTGATCCGCAACGGCCAGGAAGAGCCGATCGGCATCCTCTCCGGTGGCACGCAGGAACAGGTGGCGCTGCTGGTCCGGCTGGCCTTCGCGCGGATGCTCGCGGCCTCGGGACGGATCGCACCGGTGATACTGGATGATGCGCTGGTCTTCACCGATGACGACCGGATCGAACGCATGTTCGACGCCCTGCACCGACAGGCGGGCGACCTGCAGATCATCGTCCTGACCTGTCGCCAGCGCGCCTTTCGCGGCCTCGGCGGCAACGCCCTGCGCTTTTCGACCGTGACGGCGGATACGGCGACAGGCTGAGGGGGGGGGGGCGGCCGCACACGGCTCTCGGCGTCCGGAAGAAATCTTTCGTCCGGCGGCCCGCCCTGACGCCAAGCAGGGTGTGCCCCGCAAAAGGCCCCGGCGGGGGGCCGGGGCCTTGCGGGCCGGTTTGCGGTTCATGTCCTGCGACGTGATCCTCAGATCTGCCGTTCGAGCATCTGTTTCTTGATCTGGGAGATGGCCTTGGCGGGGTTCAGGCCCTTGGGGCAGGCCTTGGCGCAGTTCATGATGGTGTGACAGCGGTACAGCTTGAACGGGTCCTCGAGATCGTCGAGCCGTTCGCCGGTCGCCTCGTCGCGTGAATCGATGATCCAGCGATAGGCATGCAGCAACGCCGCCGGCCCGAGATACTTGTCGCCGTTCCACCAGTAGGACGGGCAGGATGTCGAACAACAGGCGCACATCACGCATTCATAGAGCCCGTCAAGCTTGTCGCGATCCTCGATGGACTGCTTCCATTCCTTCGCGGGCCGGTTTGTCTTGGTCTCCAGCCACGGCATGATCGAGGCGTGCTGCGCGTAGAAATGCGTGAGATCGGGGATCAGGTCCTTGATGACCGGCAAATGCGGCAAGGGATAGATCTTCACGTCGCCCTTGACCTCGTCCATGCCGTAGATGCAGGCCAGCGTGTTGACCCCGTCGATATTCATCGCGCAGGAGCCGCAGATCCCCTCACGGCAGGAGCGGCGGAAGGTCAGCGTCGGGTCGATCCTGCTCTTGATCCAGATGAGCGCGTCCAGAACCATCGGCCCGCAATCGTCGAGATCGACGAAATAGGTGTCCACGCGGGGGTTCTGCCCGTCATCGGGGTTCCAGCGATAGATGGTGAACTTGCGCAGGTCGCCGGCGGTGTCGGGCTTGGGCCAGGTCTTGCCGGTGACCATGCGCGAATTCTTGGGAAGGGTCAGTTGGACCATGGGGTGCTCCTTTCAGATGCCCAGCAGAACGAGGCTGTTCTGGGCGATACATTGCACGGATTCGGGACGGCGCGCGATGGTGACGACCTCCTGGCTGATCTCGGGGGTGACCCCGGTGACACTCGCCCCGGCGATGCGGATGATCTCGCCCGCAGAGGCCGCATCGATGATGCAGTCGGTCACGGGTGCGGCGTTGACCCCCGGAAAGCGCCGTGTCACCTCGGCATTGACCACGGTCTTGGCGCGCTCGCGCGCGACGGCATCGGCCACCTGATTGGCGGTGGCACAGGCCGCGAGCGAGGCCAGCGCGCCACAGGCCAGCGCCACCCGCATCAGAATGTCCGTTCCTTCGGCGCGATCCGCTTGAGCTCGATGCCGCCCATGTCCTCGGGCGTCAATGGGTCCTCGATGATCGGGCGATAGCTCAGGTTGAAATGAATCGCGTTGACGCGGTTGTCCTTGGTCCGCGCGATCGTGTGCACGCGCCAGTTGGCGTCGTCGCGCTTGGGGTGATCCTCGGACGCGTGGGCACCGCGGCTTTCCTTGCGGGCCTCGGCGGAAAACACCGTCGCGAGCGCGTTCGGCACGAGGTTTGTCAGTTCCAGCGTTTCCATCAGATCGCTGTTCCAGACCAGCGAGCGGTCGGTGACGCTGATATCGTCGACCTTGCCCGCCACCTTCGTCATCTGCTCGACACCCTGCGCGAGCGACTCGTCGGTGCGGAACACCGCGGCGTAATCCTGCATGGTCTTCTGCATCTCGAGCCGCAGATCGGCGGTCGGCACCTCGCCTGACGCGTAGCGCAGCCCGTCGAACCGGTCGAGCGCGCGGTCCACCTCGACCGTGTTGGTCGCCGGCACGGCGGATGAAGGATCCACGGTCTTGCCGGCGCGGATGGCGGCGGCGCGGCCGAATACCACGAGGTCGATGAGCGAGTTCGAGCCAAGCCGGTTCGCGCCGTGCACCGAGGCGCAGCCCGCCTCGCCCACGGCCATCAGCCCCGGCACGACAGCCTTCGGATCGTCCTTGGTCGGGTTAAGCACCTCGCCCCAGTAATTCGTCGGGATGCCGCCCATGTTGTAATGCACGGTGGGCAGCACCGGGATCGGTTGTTTGGTCACGTCCACGCCGGCGAAGATCTGCGCGCTCTCCGAGATACCCGGCAGCCGCGAATGCAACGCCTCGGGTGGCAGGTGCGACAGGTTGAGGTGGATGTGATCCTTTCCGGACCCCACACCCCGGCCCTCGCGGATCTCCATCGTCATGCAGCGGCTGACATAGTCGCGCGGGGCGAGATCCTTGTAGTTGGGCGCGTAGCGTTCCATGAAGCGCTCGCCCTCGGAATTGGTGAGATACCCGCCCTCGCCGCGCGCGCCTTCGGTGATCAGGCAGCCGGCACCGAAGATGCCGGTCGGGTGGAACTGCACGAACTCCATGTCCTGCAGCGGCAGCCCGGCGCGGGCCACCATGCCACCGCCATCCCCGGTGCAGGTATGCGCCGAGGTGGCCGAGAAATAGGCGCGGCCATAACCGCCGGTGGCCAGCACCACGGTCTTGGCGTTGAACACGTGGATCGTGCCATCATCGAGCTTCCAGCAGACCACACCGGTGCAGGCGCCGTCGGTCATCACCAGATCGATCGCGAAATACTCGATGTAGAACTCGGCCTTCTGCTTGAGGCTCTGGCCGTAGAGCGTGTGCAGGATCGCGTGGCCGGTGCGGTCTGCGGCCGCGCAGGTGCGCTGCACGGGCGGGCCTTCGCCGTATTCGGTCGTATGGCCGCCGAAGGGGCGCTGATAGATCGTGCCCTCTTCGGTACGCGAGAACGGCACCCCGTAATGCTCGAGTTCGTAGACCGCCTTGGGCGCTTCGCGGGCGAGGTATTCCATCGCGTCGGTGTCGCCCAGATAGTCCGACCCCTTGACGGTGTCGTACATGTGCCATTGCCAGCTGTCGGGACCCATATTGCCAAGGCTGGCGGCGATGCCGCCCTGTGCGGCCACGGTGTGCGAGCGCGTCGGAAAGACCTTGGTCACGCAGGCCGTGCGCAGCCCCTGCTCGGCCATGCCGAGTGTCGCGCGCAGACCGGCCCCGCCGGCCCCCACGACCACGACATCGTAATCATGCGTCTCATATTCGTATGCAGCCATATTTTCAGTTCCTCACAGCGCAATCTTGGCAAGGGCGAACAGCCCCACGGCGATCATCCCGTAACTTAGAATGGTCACTGCGATAATCAGCCCCTTGCGGGTCAGACCACCGCTGTAATCCTCGATCATCGTCTGGGCCCCCGACGCGAAATGCCGAAGCCCGAAAAAGATCACGAGCCCGGTCAGGATCGCCATCAGCGGGTTGGAAAACACCGCGAGCACCTCGGCATGGTCGCCGCCAAGGGCGCGACCGAATGCCACGAGGAAGACCGGGATGATCAGCGCGAGGCCCACGCTGCTCACGATCATGAACCAGTGATGTTCGGTGCCGGTGCCGGCCGCGCCCTTGTTCTCGGCCTGTTTCAGCGGGGTGATGTAACGCATGTCGTTCTCCTCAAACCAGAAGCAGCGTGATGACGGTCAGAACGACCGAGCCGATGATGCAGCCCCAGCCCATCTTCTCGGCAGTAGGCAGGTCAAGACCCTTGCCGGCATCCCAGACCAGATGCCGCAGCCCGGCGAGGTAATGATACCAGACCGCCCAGAGCGACAATGTCAGCACGAGAATGCCGAACCACGAGGTCAGCACCGCGTCGGCGGTCCTGAAATACGCCTCGGACGTGGCCGCCGCGAGCAGCCACCACACGATCATCAGCGACGCCACGATCAGCGCATTGCCGGTGATCCGCGTGAGGATCGACGTGATCGATGTCAGCTGGGGTCGGTAGATTTGCAGATGCGGGGAAAGCGGGCGTTCCACCGGATCGGTGCGGGCCTGATTGGATTCGGCCATGGGGGACCTCCTTTGGTCTGGCGGCGGCGCGTGGCCGTCTTTGCTAAAGCCGTTTTGGTCCCTTTCGCGGGGGATGTCACCTGTTGTGACCGGAAAATTTCGACAAAAGGACAATAGGACGCAAAAACCGTGGCGTGTGATCACAAAAATATGGCCGTGGTCGCATCGTGCCGGACCTGTCGAAAGGCAGCAAAGGACTGAAACCCGCCCGTTGCATGATGCGGACACGCGGCCCAACGGAATTTTCAAAAAATTCCGTACGGGAAAATTTCGAATTTTCCTGCCTCTCCCGATGATCGAGGATGGTGATACCGCGGCAATCAGTCACTGCATTCGATCCGCGCGCAAGAACACCCGGCCATGAAAAAGGCCCGATCCGTCACCGGACCGGGCTTTACCCTGTGGCGCGACCGTGGCCCCTGCGCTCAGTGCAGCTTCGCCTCGACCTCGTCGATCGCGGCGTCGATCGATGCGTTGCGATCCTCGGTCGTCATTTGCTTTGCGATCACGTCCCGCGCCGCCGCAACGGCCACGGACACGGCCTGATCGCGGATGTCGCGTACCGCGCGCGCCTCGGCGCTGGCAAGCTGATCCTCGGCCGCCTTCATGCGGCGTTCGACCGACTTGCCGATATCCTCCTTGGCCTCTTTCGCGGCCTCGTTGGCCTCGTCCCTGGCCTGCGAGACGATCCGGTCGGCCTGCGCCTGCACGTCCTTCTGCTTGCGCTCGAAGCTGGTAAGCAGACTCTGCGCCTCTTCGCGGATCGCGCGGGCCTCGTCGAGGTCGGACTTGATGCCCTCGGCCCGTTCATCGAGCTTGCGCCCCACCAGACCGGGCACCTTGTAGTAGACCAGCACACCGATAAAGAGCAGGAACGCGATCAGCACCACGAAGTCGGTATTGGACAGGGAAAAGAACGCGCCTTCCGCGGCCCATGCGGGGCTCGCGGCACTCAGCGCGACAAGCAGCATCATCGGTCTCATGGCGCTATCCCTTCATCTGTGCGGCGACGGCGGCCTTGACGGCCTTCGCATCCGATTTGCCACCCATGGCGGCGACGATCTCGCCGGTGGTGTCGTTCGCGACTTCGCGGACGCTTTCCATGGCCTCGGCGCGGATCTCAGCGATCCGCTTTTCGCCTTCCGCGGTCTTCTCGGCGATCCGGGCGTCGGCCTCTGCATTGGCCTTTTCCAGATCTGCCTTTATCTCCGCCTTGGTCTCGGCGATGATGTTCTGCGCCTCGACCCGCGCATCGGCGAGCGCCTTCTTGTAGGCCTCTTCCGCCTCGGCGGCTTTCGCCTTGAGGGTCTCGGCCTGCGTCAGATCGTGGGTGATGGTGCCCTGACGTTCGGCCAGGACGGCCGCGATGCGCGGCAGTGCGACGCGCGACAGGATCAGGTAGATCACGACCAGAGCGACCAACAACCAGAAGATCTGGTTGGCGAACGTGTCGAAATTGAGCTGGGGCAGTCCTTGAGCGGACTCGGCCCCCTGCGTTTCGCTCTCCATGGCGTCCTCCTTGGGGAGTGTTCCGGTCACGCCGGGGCGCAGCGGATCACCGCGCCCCGGCTGTAAGGATCAGAGATCCGCCAGGTATCAGACCGCGAACATCAGCAGAAGTGCCACGAGGAACGAGAAGATCCCCAGGGCTTCCGCGAACGCGATGCCGATGAACAGCGTCGCGGTCTGACCGGCCGCCGCCGAGGGGTTGCGCAGCGCGCCGGCGAGGAAGTTGCCGGCCACATGGCCCACACCGATGGCTGCGGCGCCCGAACCGATGCCCGCGAGGCCTGCACCGATATATTGACCCAGTTGTGCGATATCGCCTTCCATGAGATGTCTCCTTGATTTGGAATTGGCAGGGATTGAGGGTGATGATGCGGCGCGCGCCGGGCGCGCCGGTTGTTGAGAGTGTCGCTTCAGTGATGCGGGTGAAGCGCATCCTTGAGATAGACGCAGGTCAGGATGGTGAACACGTAGGCCTGGATGAACGAGACCAACACTTCGAGCCCGTACATCGCCACGACCGCCAGAATGGACAGCGGCGCGATCACGGCGATCTGGCTGAACCCGGCGAACACCTTGATCACGGCGTGCCCGGCCATCATGTTCCCGGCAAGACGCACCGAGTGGCTGACCGGCCGCACGAAATACGAGATCAGTTCGATCAGCGCGAGCACCGGGCGCAGCGGCAGCGGCGCCGACTTGACCCAGAAGATCCCCAGGAACGCGGTCCCGTTCTTGACGAAGCCGAGGACCGTCACGGTCAGGAACACCAGCATCGCAAGCACGGATGTGACGGCGATATGGCTTGTCGTGGTGAAGGCCATCGGCAACAGGCCGAGGAAGTTGGCGAAGACGATGAACATGAACAGCGTCAGGATGTAGGGAAAGTAGACCAGCGCCTCCTTGCCGGCGACATCCTCGACCATCTTGCGCACGAAGTCATAGGCCAGTTCCGCGACCGACTGCATGCGGCTGGGAACGATCGAGCGCCCGCTGGGGCCCAGCACCAGCAAGCCGAAGACCGCCAGAACCGTCAGCGCCATCCACAACGTCACATTGGTCAGCGTGAACATGCCGACCGCCCCGTCGCCGAAAAGCGGCTGCACCAGAAACTGGTCCATCGGGTGGAAAACCAGACCGCTTTCGCCGGCCCCTTGCGTGTCAGTCGCCATCCTTTTCCCTCTCATCCGCGCCCGTGTCGGGCGTCTCCGCTCGTTTCTGCATCTCCTCGGCGCTGCGCATCATCGTCTTGATGCCCGCGGCGAGACCGAGCAACGTGAAGATCACAAGGAATATCGGCAATGTCCCCAGCAGCAGGTCCAGACCGTATCCCATGCCGAAACCGATCATCAGACCGGCCACAAGTTCTATCACCATCCGCCAGGCATGCTGCGCCTGGGAATAATGTTCTTCCTGATGGGGCTTTTTTGCGTCTTTCCCGCGCAACCTCGCAAGCCGTTCTTCCAGCTTTGCCATGCGGTCGCTGTCATCGGGATCCCTCACGCAACACCCCCAGTTGAAGTTGCGCTCTTGCTATGTCGCACAGGCCCCTGAGTCAAGTCGCCGCCGCAAAGCGGCAGGTCCAAATCAAGCTGTTGAATTTCATGGAGGATTTTTGGCATTGGCGGCTGCGGCGCGCTGCCCGATCCGTCCCGGCGCGGGGCCGGGGCGGATTGTCGATATTCAACTCGCCGGTTGAACGTCACCGCACGACAAAGACCGACACCTTGGCGTGCTGCGCGATATAGCCACCATGCGAGCTGAAGATATGCTCGAAGAATCCCGGCTCGTGGCTCGCCATGATCACCAGATCCGCACCGATCTTCTCGATCCCCTTCAGCAGTTCCGAGGTCGTCTCGACCGCGGGGTCATGCGCCATCAGCGGATCGGCCTTGACCGTCACGCCGTATTTCTCGCGCAGCTCCTCGGCAAAGCCCTGCAGGCGGTCGCCAAACTCGTGCGGGTTGTGGCCCAACTGGCTGGGAAGCTCGCCCCCGACGCTGACCACATCGATCGTCGCATCGTAAAGCCTGGCCATGTCACCTGCCACGTCGAGCGCCTTTTGCAGGGTGTCCTTGTGGACCAGATCGACGGGGACCATGATTTTGGAGAACATGTTCTTTTCCTTTCGCGGTTTGCTTTGTCGCGTCAAACACTAGTGCCTGCAGCCTGCCAGCGCTTTGTCTCAGATCAAACCCCTTTTCCGGCAGAATCCCCGCCAAAGCCGACCGTTCGCCGGGCACCGGACGGGATTGCCGTTGACGCACCGGGTCCCTTCGGGCTTATGAGCGGCATGGACAAGGCCCGGGCCCTCGACATCGTTTTCGCCGCGCTCGCCGATCCCACCCGGCGCGCGATCCTGTCGATGCTGCTCGAGGATGACATGGCGGTCACCGATGTCGCCGCGCCTTTCGAGATGAGCCTCGCCGCGATTTCCAAGCATCTGGGCATCCTCAGCCGCGCCGGCCTGATCAGCCAGGAACAGCGCGGGCGGGTCAAGTGGTGCAAGCTGGAACCCGACGCGCTGCGCGACGCCTCGATCTGGATGCAGGGCTTCGGGCAGTTCGAGGCGGTGCATCTCGACGCGTTCGAACGCTTCCTGCGCGCAGAATTGCCCGATGAGACCTGAGCCGGGGCCGCTGCCCGCCGCCGCCATGGCGACCGTCGCCGGGGCGACCGTCCTGCCCATGCGCAGCGCCGGTGATCTCGCCTGCGGGGTGATCGACGCACACGGCACGCCCGTCACCGGGGCCGCCACGCGGCTGTCGGGCAATCGCGTCACCCCCGACCCCGTGCCCCCCGCCGGCCCGGTCACGTATCTGCCCGGGCGCTGGCTTTTCGCCGGTGTCGGGCGGCATCATTTCGGGCATTTCCTGATGGAGGCAACGCCGCGCCTCTGGGCGCTCGACCATCTGACCGAGGCACCCGACGGCATCCTGCTGATCCCGATGGCCGGGCGCGACATCGCCGCTGTGCTGCGCCGCCGCCTTGCGCCGCTGCTGGCGGGGCTGGCGCAGGGCCTGCCGGTGCATCTGGTCGAGACGCCGACCCGCGTGGACGCGGCGGTGGTGCCCACGCAGGGATTCGGGCATCTCGACTGGAGCCACGGCACCCCCGAGGCACGCCGCTACATGCGCCGCCATGTCCCGGCCATCGCGCCCGCGCACGGCGCCGAAAAGCTGTACCTGTCCCGCCGCCGCCTGAAAAATCAGGCCAGCCCGGTGCCGCACGAGCACCGGATCGAACGCTGGATGTCGCAGGCGGGCTTCGAGATCTTTCACCCCGAACGCCACCCCATCCCTGAACAGATCGCGCGCTACCGCGCCGCGAAGGTGATCGTCGGCCCCGATGGCTCGGCCTTTCATCTCGCGGCATGCGCGATGCCGCGCGGGGCTCGTGTCGGCCTGATCCAGCGGCGCACGCGGCAGCCCGTGTTCGACGCCATCGCGCGCCAGCTCACAAGCTTTGCCGGGGCCGATCTGTGGACCACCGCCGCTCTGTCGCATGCAGCCCCCCCCTGCCCCGAAGACGCCGCGGAGACCGCGCCGGCCTATCTCGACCACCTGCGTGCCGATCTGCGGGAGGCGGGTTTTATCTGATCGCAGGGGTCAGTCGATCTGCCATCCATCGGCGCGTGCCTTGAGAAAGGACAACAGCGCCTGCACCTTGGTCGTGCGGTGCAGATCCATATGCGTGACCAGCCACAAGGGGGCCGCCCAGTCGGGCCGCGGCGGCATCACCTGCACAAGCCCCGGCAGCGTCGCGCCCCGCAAAACCGGGACAAAGCCGATCCCCGCCCCGGCAAGGATCGCGTTGCATTGCGCCTGCACATCGCCGCTGCGGAACACGATGGCCCCGGCCGGCACGGTGTCGTGCAGCCAGCGCAGGAAGGGCGCGCGCGTCTCGGGATCGTCGCCGCCGACAAAGCGGTGCCCGTCAAACGCCTCAAGGCCGGCCGGCACCCCGTGCCGGGCGACATATCCCTCGCTGGCATAAAGCGCGAAATCCTGCCGAAAGAACGGCTGCACCACGTTGTCGGGCTGATCGGGCACGGCCCCTGCGCGGATCGCCACATGCGCCTCGCCATATTCCAGCCGGAACAGCCGCTCGCTCGTCAGGTAGCGCACCACCAGATCGGGATAGCCCTGCTGGAACTCCGCCAGAGCCGGGGCCAGAAGATCGCTCAGCCCGCCGATCGAGGTCACGACCAGTTCGCCCGAGACATCCTTGCCGCGCCCCTTGATGCGCCCGGCCAGCTGGTTCAACTGATCGTCGGTGGCCTGTGCGACGCGCAACAGGTCGTCGCCGGCCTCGGTCGCCGTGTAGCCCCGCGCATGGCGCTGAAACAGCTTCACACCAAGCCGCTCTTCCAGCGCGTCGATATGGCGGATCACCGTCGCGTGATGCACGCCCAGCACCTCGGCGGCCCCGCTCACGGTGCCGACGCGGGCGACATGATAGGCGGTGCGCACCTCGTCCCAGTTCTCCATCGCGGCCCCCGTACCCTTTCCTTGCAAGGCACCTTATGACCTCGTGCGGGAACTGCAACAGCGGAACGTCCGCCCCGCGTGTCCCCGCGACGCCTTGCTTGACACGGCAGCGGAGCGCGCATATCCAGCGATGTATCCCGGAGGCACCCGCTTCCGGTCCCGGGCGTGGTCCGGGATCGCCCCCCGTCAGCGCGTTGCGCCCACGGGGGCATTTATCGTGTGACCCGTCGCCCCCATATCGGGTGACAGACCGCCACCGGCGACAGGAGCCAGAGCGATGTTTGAAAATCTGTCCGACCGCCTCTCGGGCGTGCTCGACCGGCTCACCAGACAGGGCGCGCTGTCCGAAGACGATGTCAGGACCGCCCTGCGCGAGGTGCGCGTCGCCCTGCTGGAGGCCGACGTGTCGCTGCCCGTCGCCCGCGATTTCATCAAGCGCGTCGAGGCCGAGGCGACCGGTCAGGCTGTCACCCGCTCGGTGACCCCCGGTCAGCAGGTCGTCAAGATCGTGCACGACGCGCTGATCGAGACGCTGCGCGGCGAGGGTGATCCCGGCAGCCTCAAGATCGACAACCCGCCCGCACCGATCCTGATGGTCGGCCTGCAGGGCTCGGGCAAGACCACCACCACCGCCAAGCTCGCCAAGCGGCTGAAGGATCGCGACGGCAAGAAGGTGCTGATGGCGTCGCTCGACACCAACCGCCCGGCGGCGATGGACCAGCTCGCCGTGCTCGGCCGCCAGATCGGCGTCGACACCCTGCCCATCGTCAAGGGCGAGGATCCGGTGGCGATCGCCAAACGCGCCAAAACGCAGGCCAGCCTTGGCGGCTACGACGTCTACATGCTGGATACCGCCGGCCGGCTGCATATCGACGCCGACCTGATCGCGCAGGCCGCAGCGGTGCGCGACGTGGCCAATCCCCGCGAGACGCTGCTGGTGGTCGACGGCCTGACCGGTCAGGACGCGGTCAATGTCGCCACCGAATTCGACGACAAGATCGGCGTGTCGGGCGTGGTGCTCACCCGGATGGACGGCGACGGGCGCGGCGGTGCGGCGCTGTCGATGCGCGCCATCACCGGCAAACCGATCCGCTTCGTCGGCACCGGCGAAAAGATGGACGCCATCGAGACCTTCGAGCCCGAGCGCATCGCCGGCCGCATCCTCGGCATGGGCGACATCGTCAGCCTCGTGGAAAAGGCGCAGGACACGATAGAGGCCGAAGCCGCCGAGCGCATGATGCGCCGCATGCAGAAGGGTCAGTTCAACATGAACGACCTGCGCGGGCAGCTCGAACAGATGCAGAAGATGGGCGGCATGGAAGGGCTGATGGGCATGATGCCCGGCATGGGCAAGATGGCCAAGCAGGTGCAGGAAGCGGGCTTTGACGACAAGGTCATCACTCGCCAGATCGCCCTGATCCAGTCGATGACGAAAAAGGAACGCGCCAACCCCGCCCTGCTGCAGGCAAGCCGCAAGCGCCGCATCGCCGCCGGCTCGGGTCAGGAGGTGTCCGATCTCAACAAGCTCATGAAGATGCACCGCCAGATGGCCGACATGATGAAGAAGCTCGGCAAGAAGGGCGGGCGCAATTCGCTCAAGCAGGCGCTTGGCGGCATGATGGGCAAGGGCGGCGGCATGCCCGACATGAACGACCCCCGTGCGATGGAAGAGGCCGCGAAAGCCATGGGCGGCCGGATGCCCGGCGGCATGGGCGGCGGCGGCCCCGCCCTGCCCCCGGGGCTGTCGGGATTCGGAAAGAAGAAATGACCATGACCCTCTCTGCAATCCTCTCTGCGGCTTCATCTTGCCATAAATACTCGACTCCGACGCCGCGTCCCGCGCCAGAACGGGGGGCGGCGTGATGCCCCTGACCCACGCCCCACTGACCCATGCCCCGGTGCTGGACACGCAGCACCTGATCCTGCGCGGCCCCGAGCCGCGCGACGCCGAGGCGGTCATGGGCTTTCTTCTCGACCAGGGCCGCGCGGCGGGCTTCGGGCCGGCGGCCAATCGCGGCGAGGCGTGGCGCTGGTTCGCGCTCAATATCGGCCACTGGCACCTGCACGGCTACGGTTATTTCACGATAGAACACCGCGACACCGGCACGCCCGCCGGCATCACCGGTGTCTGGAACCCCGAGGGCTGGCCCGAGCCCGAGCTGGGCTGGGTCGTGTTTTCGGGCTTCGAGGGGCGCGGCATCGCGCATGAGGCCGCCAGCCGCGCGCGCCGCTACGCCTACGAGGATCTGGGCCTGACGACGCTGACCTCGAACATCGTGCCCGGCAACACCCGGTCGATCGCGCTCGCTGAACGCCTTGGCGCTTGGTTCGAGCGCGAATATGACAACATCTCCATGGGGCGCGACCTTCTCTACCGCCATCCCGGCCCCGACGTCGTGCTCGGGGCGGGCGATGACGGACGGATCGAGGCTGACGCATGACTGATGCCGCCACCCGCGCCGCCACCCTGCTCGGCGAGCACCGCCAGAGCATCGACCGGCTGGACGCGATCCTCGTGTTCACGCTGGCCGAGCGGTTCAAGCACACCCAGGCCGTGGGCCGGCTCAAGGCCGAGCATGACCTGCCGCCGTCGGATCCCGAGCGCGAGGCCGCGCAGATCGAACGGCTGGAAGAGCTGGCGCAGACGGCCGATCTCGACCCGGAGTTTGCCCGCAAGTTCCTGAATTTCATCATCGCCGAGGTGATCCATCATCACCAGCGGCACAAGTCGTAGGCCGCGTCACAACCCGCGCGCGCCCCGAACCCACCCGACCCCTCACGCCATCAAAGGAGAAACTCAATGGCCATGAAAATCCGCCTCGCCCGTGCAGGCTCCAAGAAACGCCCGTTCTATCACATCGTGGCGGCCGACAGCCGCATGCCCCGCGACGGCCGGTTCCTCGAAAAGCTGGGCTTTTACAACCCGCTGCTGCCCAAGGACCGCGAAGACCGCGTCAAGATGAATGTCGAGCGTATCCAGTATTGGCTGGGCCAGGGCGCGCAACCCACCGACCGGATCAGCCGCATGCTGGAAGCCGCCGAAGTGCTGCCCAAGAAGAATCGCGCCAACATGCAGAAGGCGGTCCCCGGCAAGAAGGCGCAGGAACGCGCCGAACAGAAAGCCGCGAAGGCCGCCGAGGCCCCGGCCGAGTAGGCAAGGCAGGGCACTGGAATGTCGACGTTTTCCACGGCGTTTTCCGAGGACTTCCAGAGCGATCTGCGCGATCTGATGCGGTGGCGGCGCGATGTGCGCCGCTTTCGCACCGATCCCGTGGACGAGGCGATCCTTACGGGTTGCCTCGACACGTTTCTCTTGGCCCCCTCGGTGGGGCTGAGCGAGCCGTGGCGCGTCGTCGAGCTGCAATCGCCCGGCGCGCGTGCCGCCGCCCTCGCAAATTACCGCGCCGCCAATGCCCGCGCGCTCGCTGGCTATGACGGCGACAAGGCGCGTCTTTACAGCAACCTGAAGCTGTCGGGCATGCAGGAGGCCCCGGTGCAGCTTGCGGTCTGGTGCGACGAGGCCACGGGCAAGGGCGCAGGGCTCGGTGCGCAGACCATGCCCGAGATGCGGCGTTATTCCGTGGTGGGCGCCGTGACCCAGTTCTGGCTGGCCGCGCGCGCTCAGGGGTTGGGCGTGGGCTGGGTATCGATCCTTGATCCCCAGGAACTGGCGCGGTCGCTTGACATCCCCGAGGACTGGGCGCTCGTGGCCTATCTCTGTGTCGGCTGGCCCGAAAAGACCAGCGACACGCCCGAGCTTGAACAGGCCGGGTGGGAAACGCGCCGCGCCTCCCTGCCCCGTGAGGTGCGGTGATGCGGGGCGCGCCCAAGCCAAGGAGGTCCGCATGAGCGACGACACCCTGATCTGCGTCGGCGCGCTCGCCGGGGCCTTCGGTGTCAAGGGCGAGGTGCGGCTGAAAAGCTTTACCGCGACGCCTGAGGATATCGCGGAGTATGCGCCGCTCACCTCCGAGGATGGCGCGCACAGCTTCGATGTGACCCTCACCGGCCAGACCTCGGGCGCGCTGACCGCACGGCTTTCCGGGATCGAGACCCGCGAACAGGCCGACAGCTTGCGCGGGACCCGGCTTTACGTGCCGCGCACCCGCCTGCCCGGCCTGCCGGATGACGAGTTCTATCACGCCGATCTCATCGGTCTGGAGGTGTTCGACACCGGCGGCACGCCGCTTGGCCGGGTGCACGCGGTGCTCAATCACGGGGCGACGGATCTGCTGGAGATCCACAGCCCCGGTCAGGCCGCGACCGTGCTTCTGCCCTTCACGCGCGCGGCCGTGCCGACCGTCGATCTGGCCGCCGGCCGGATCATCGCCGACCCGCCCGAAGGTCTGACATGACCGGCACGGGCAAATCCCACGGGCGCAAGTCGATCCGCGCCACGCTGCAGCCGCGCGAGCTGGTCACGCCCGCGCCGGTGCTCGCCGGGACATGGCGGGCGCAGGTGATAACCCTGCTGCCGCAGGCCTTCCCGGGGATACTGGGCGAAAGCCTGACCGGGCGCGCGCTGAAGGACGGGCTGTGGTCTCTGGATCCCATCGATCTGCGCCCCTTCGGCGAGGGCAAGCATCGCAACGTCGATGACACGCCCGCGGGGGGCGGCGCGGGGATGGTCCTGCGCGCCGATGTCATGGGCCGCGCCATCTCGCACGCCCGGCAGGACGCGCCCCCCGCCGCGCCGCTCCTCTATCTCAGCCCGCGCGGGCGGCGCTTCGATCAGGCGATGGCGCAGCGGCTTGCGGACGGCCCCGGCGTCACGCTGATCTGCGGGCGGTTCGAGGGGCTCGACGAACGGGTGATCGAGCATCACGGCATCGAAGAGGTATCCCTGGGCGATTTCGTCATGACCGGTGGTGAGATCGCGGCGCAGGCGCTGATCGATGCCTGCGTGCGGCTGTTGCCGGGGGTGCTTGGCAATGCCACGAGCGCGCAGGAGGAAAGCCATTCGCACGGCCTGCTGGAGCATCCGCATTACACCCGGCCGGCAGAGTGGCAGGGCCGCACCATCCCCGACGTGCTGACCTCGGGCGATCACGCGCGGGTCGCCCACTGGCGGCGCGAGATGTCGGAACGGCTGACCGCCGAACGCCGGCCCGATCTTTGGGAAAAACACCTCAGGGACCGCGACGAGACGCCTTGATCCACAGATCGAACTCACCTATACGGCCCTGATCCGGGCAGGGATTCCGCGCCCGGTGTCTTGCAGTGGCGTCTGATGTCGCAGGATCTTCTTCGATCCACCGCGACCGCCCCGTGCAAGCGACCGAGACAACAAGACGATCCCGATCTCTGGCGGGCGTCCACCGCGACACGGACGGACCCGGAAGAAGACCAAGAGCGCTCGGGATGCGCGAGACACATTTGCGGGGCAAACCGCAATCAGTTCAGGAGATAAGCGATGGATATTATCGCTCAGTTGGAGGCGGAACAGATCGCCTCGCTCGGGAAGACCATTCCCGATTTCAAGGCCGGCGACACGATCCGCGTCGGCTACAAGGTGACCGAGGGCACGCGCAGCCGTGTGCAGGCGTTCGAGGGTGTCTGCATCAGCCGCAAGAACGGCCATGGCATCGCCGGCTCGTTCACCGTGCGCAAGATTTCCTTTGGCGAAGGGGTGGAGCGTATCTTTCCCCTCTATTCGACCAATATTGACACGATCGAGGTGATCCGTCGCGGACGTGTGCGCCGGGCGAAGCTGTATTATCTGCGCGAGCGTCGCGGCAAATCGGCCCGCATCGCGGAAGATACGCGGTACAAGCCCCGCAAGTTCAAGTCGACCTGAGGACCAGAGCCATGAAACAGAAGATTCACCCCGATTACCACATCATCGACGTCAAAATGACCGACGGCACCATCGTGCAGATGCGCTCCACCTACGGGGCCGAGGGCGACACGCTGTCGCTCGACATCGACCCGTCGGTGCACCCCGCCTGGACCGGCGGCACCTCGCGCCTGATGGATGCCGGCGGCCGCGTGTCGAAGTTCAAGAACAAGTATGCCGGCCTCGGTTTCTGAGACTGGCAATCAGACTGACAGGTCAAACGCCGTCCTTCGGGGCGGCGTTTTTCGTATGGCACATGTCCGGCTTTACTTTTTGTCAAGAAATGGGCAGTATACAATGTATTCGAAAGTTGTTTTCAGTCTGAGCACCGAAAACGTGACCCTGCGAAGCTGTAACTTCGCAGGGTCTTTCTTTCTCAGGAGCTTACAGCCCCATCAAAAGCCGGATGATCGTCACCAGCAACGTCGCTGCCGCCAGAAAGACCATCCATTTTCGAAAGTCGTTTTCTTTCAGCCTGATCACCTCCTTCCGCTGCAATGGATTGCAACAGCATGAGACTCGGTCGTTGTGGTAAAGAAAGTGTTGAGATCACCGTGAACTGCGCATGACGCTCACGCCACCATCGCTTCGGCCTTCTTCAGGTCCACCGACACAAGCTGACTGACGCCCTGCTCGGCCATCGTCACGCCGAAGAGACGGTCCATCCGGCTCATCGTCACGGCGTGGTGGGTGATGATCAGGAACCGCGTGTCGGTGCGGCGGCACATCTCGTCGAGCATGTCGCAGAACCGCGTCACATTGGCATCATCCAGCGGCGCGTCGACCTCGTCGAGCACGCAGATCGGCGCGGGGTTGGCCAGAAACACCGCGAATATCAGCGCCAGCGCGGTCAGCGTCTGCTCGCCCCCCGACAGAAGGCTCAAGGTAGACAGCTTCTTGCCCGGCGGTTGGCACATGATCTCCAGACCCGCCTCCAGCGGATCGTCGCTTTCGACCAGCGCCAGTTTCGCCTCGCCGCCGCCGAAAAGATGCCGGAACAGCAACGCGAAATTGTCATTGACCTGATCGAAGGCGGTCAGCAGCCGCGCGCGCCCCTCGCGGTTCAGGCCCGCAATACCGCCGCGCAGCGTCTTGATCGCCTCTTCCAGATCGACCTTTTCGGTGCACAGGCTGTCATGCTCGGCCTCGACCTCGCGCGCATCCTCCTCGGCGCGCAGGTTGACCGCGCCAAGTGCCTCGCGCTGGCGTTTCAGGCGCGCGACATCCGCCTCGATCGTATCGGACTCCGGCATGCTGTCGGGATCAACCCCGAGGCTTTCGAGCAGCGCCTCGGGCGTGACATCCAGCGCCTCCTCGATCCGGGCCACCGTGTGATCGCGCGTCTCGCGCGCGGCATCGACGCGGGCCTCGGCCCGGGCACGCGCCTCGCGCGCCTCACCGGCGCGGCGTTCCGCGTCGCGTTCGTCAAGGGCGGCCTGCCGCGCGGCACCCTCGGCGGCCGACAGCGCATCGGTCGCCGCCGCGCGCCGCGCCTCGGCTTTGGTGATCTCGGCCCCGAGATCGGCGCGCTTGGCGGCCAGCGTCTCGGGCACCTCGCGTGCCTCGGCAAGCTCCGCCTCAGAGGCGTCCTTGCGCGCCGAAAGCTCGGCATGCCGCGTCTCGGCGGTCTCCAGCCGGTGCCGCCAGCCGCTGATCTCCTTGGCGATCTCGCCCTCGCGACGGCTGCGCCGCTCACCCTCGCGGCGCAGTTCGTCGGCGGCCGAGCGCCGGGTCATCATCGTCATGCGCGCCGCTTCGACGGTCATCTTGGTGTCGTCGAGCGCCGCGCGCATCGCCTCCAGATCGCCGAGATCGGTCATCGCCGCCTCGGCCTCCGACAACGCAGTGCGCGCTGCCATCGCCTCGTCCTCGTGACGGGTGACGGCAAGGCCAAGCTGTTCGAGCCGGGACGCGGCAAGGTTGCGGTCCGCCTCGGCCCGGCTGAGCGCGCGGTTGGCATCGTTCACCGCCGCATCGGCGGCGCGCCGCGCCTCGCGTGCCGCGCGATCCTCGGCGCTGCGCTGATCGAGGGCCGCGCGCAAGCCGTCATGCGCCTGCACCGCCGCCTCGGCGCGGGCCGCCGCCTGATCCAGTTGCTGCGTCAACTCCTGCAAACGGTTGAGCTGTTGCAGACGCAGCGCGGCCGCACTCGGCGCATCCTCGGCGTGGGCGCGCAACCCGTCCCACCGCCACAGATCGCCCGCGACACTGACCAGCCGCTGACCGGGCTTCAATGCTGGGTGCAGCCGCGCGGCATCAGCGGCATCAACAAGGCCCACTTGCCCCATCCGGCGCGCCAGAACACCCGGCACAGTGACATGATCGCCAAGCGGCGTGACCCCCTCGGGCAAGGGCTGCGGATCGGCGTAATCGGGCAGCACGGCCCAGCCCGACGGCCCGTCAGCGTCGACCTCGGGGGCGCGCAGATCATCGGCAAGCGCCGCGCCAAGCGCGGTCTCATAGCCGGGCTCCACCTGCACGCGGTCAAGGATCTGCCCGCCCTCGCCGCTGTCGCGCTCCACCAGCTTTCTCAGCGCGGTGACCTCGGCACGCAGCGCGCCGGTCTCGCCCTCTGTCGCGGAGCGCGCCGCCCGCGCGTCGGCCTCCAGCGTCTGCGCCTCCGCAAGGGCGGTGTTCGCGGCCTCCAGCGCGGCCTCGGCGGCCTCTGCCCTGGCCACGGCCTCTGCCTCGGCCTCGGTGGCCGTGGCGTGATCGGTCTGCGCGGTCGTCAGCGCCTCTTGCGAGGCACTTTGGGTTGTGCGCGCGCGCTCGGCCTCGGCCTCGCTTCTGGACAGGGTCTTGCGGCTGTCATCGATCAGGCGTTGCGCGGATTGGTGACGCGCCGACAGCCGCGCCATGTCCTCGGTCGTCTGGCCGAGATCGGCTTCACGCTCCTGCAGGATTTGCGCGGCCTCGTGGGCCTCCGATTGCGCGGTGGCCAACCGCGCGTCATGGCCCTGTGCGGCCTCGGCAAGCTCGGCGGCTTCGGTCTCGAGCCGCGCAACGGTTTCGCCGGCATCGCGGTTGAGGCCGGTCTCGCGGTCGATATCGCGCGCCAGCTGCGCGATACGGCCCTCCAGCGTGGCGATCCGGTCGCGCGCCGTGCTCTCCTGTTCGGCCAGACTGTCACGCTCCACCACCAGCCGCTGCAGGATCGCCGCCGCGATCGCCACTTCCTCGCGGGTGCCGGGCACGGCCTCGTCGGCCGTCACCCGCTGCGCCGCCGCCGCGCGGGCGCCAGCCTCGGCGCGCGCGACCTCGGTCGTGCAGGCGCGCAGATCGGCCTCGGCGGCGGCATGCGCCGTCGCGGCCTCGCTCCAGCGGCGGTAGAACAACAGGCCCTCGGCCTGCCGCAGATCCTCGCCGATCTGGCGGTAGCGCGCCGCCTGCTTGGCCTGCCGCGCCAGTTGCGCCAACTGTGCGGCCAGTTGTTCGACCACGTCATCGACACGCGCAAGATTGGTCTCGGCGGCGCGCAGTTTCAGCTCGGCCTCGTGGCGACGCTGATAGAGGCCGGAAATCCCCGCCGCCTCTTCCAGCACGCGGCGGCGCGCCTTGGGCTTGGCGTTGATCAACTCGGAGATCTGGCCCTGCCGGACCAGCGCCGGGGAATGCGCACCGGTCGAGGCGTCGGCGAACAGCATCTGCACGTCGCGGGCGCGTACGTCCTTGGTTTTGACCTTGTAGGCGCTGCCGACATCGCGGGTGACCCGGCGCACGATCTCCAGATGATCGGTGTCGTTGAACCCCGCCGGGGCCAGCCGGTCGGAATTGTCGAGATGCAGCACCACCTCGGCGAAGTTGCGCGCCGGGCGTGAGGCGACCCCGGCAAAGATCACGTCCTCCATCCCGTCGCCGCGCATGGCCGTGGGGCGGTTCTCGCCCATCACCCATCGCAGCGCCTCCAGCAGGTTGGACTTGCCGCAGCCATTGGGGCCGACCACGCCGGTCAGACCGTCCGCGATCATCAGATCGGTGGGATCGACAAAGCTCTTGAAGCCGGTCAGCCTGAGTCTGGAGAACTGCACGCACACCCCCGGTGCCATGATTCAATGCTGCGTGAGTTTGGCCGGGCCGACACGCGCCTGTCAATGGCGAACCACAGGATATGGGGCTCATTGGGCGGTCGCCCGCAGGATATTGCAGATTGGCGCCGCGTCAGGGTGCTTGTCCGGCAGGCGTGGGCTGTTAAACTGGGCGCGTTGTCACCACCCCAAGGGATTGCCATGCCCCCGTCGCACGCAGCCGAAACCTACAGGGTCACGCCCGCCGACCCCACCGCGCCGGGCACGGCCGCGCGGCTTGCCGAGAGCCATGCGCTGATGCAGGCGCTGTTTGCACCCGAGGATAATTTCCACCTCGACACCGCGGCGCTCTGCGCCCCCGATATCCGGTTCTTTGCGGCCTTCGACGGGGAGACATGCCTCGGCACGGGCGCGCTTCTGCTGTGCGACGGGTACGGCGAGGTGAAGTCCATGTTCGTGACCGAAGCCGCGCGCGGGCGCGGCGTCGCGGATGCCATCCTGCGCCGCATAGAGACCGAGGCGCGGGCGCAGGGGCTGACATCGCTCAAGCTCGAAACGGGCAAGGGGCTGGATGCGGCGTACAGGCTTTATGCGCGCCACGGCTTCACCCGCTGCGGGCCGTTCGGCGGCTATCCCGACGCGCCCGCGTCGGTGTTCCTGCACAAGGCACTGTCATAATCAGGGGATCAAGGGCGGCGCGGCCGGCAGAACAGATCGGACTCGCCCTTGCCCAGATCCTCGACCGCGCAGGTATAGACGGGCGGCGGTCGCGGTGGCGGACCCGCCCCGCAATCGAGCTGCGCCACGAACACCGCCTGATCGCCGCCGATCCGTGCCACGCGACAGTCGCTGACCCGTTCCATCGCAGAGACGGCCCGCGGCAAAACCGCCGCGGGCCGCGGGGCCCATTCAGGGGTCAGCCGAATGGCCTGCGCCCATGGACCCGCTATGCGCACGTCGAACAGGCTTTGCCCCACCTCGACACGCTCCGGCGGCACATCGTGAAACCGCGCCCCCGGCGTGTTGCAAGCCGAGACAAAAGCCAACACAAAAAAAACAAGAATGCGCATGCCCGGATACTGCGCCGCAAAGTGTTAACAAATCACTTGCATCGCCGCGATCCGGTGCAAAAGATCCGGGCCGTGGCGCACGCTCTTGCCGAGATCGCGTTCTGCTTCTATCGTCACCCGAACCATTTTGGATAAACCGATGCCGTTTCACCCCGTGACACCGGAACGTTTACCTGCGGCCGTGACCCGGCAGATCGAGAAGCTGATCCTGCGCGGCATATTGCGCCCCGGCGAACGCCTGCCCGCCGAGCGCGAGCTGGCCGAAAGGCTCCGCGTGTCGCGCCCGTCGGTGCGCGAGGCGGTCGCCGATCTTCAGAAAAAGGGGCTGCTGATGACGCGCGCCGGGGCGGGCATCTATGTGGCCGATGTCCTTGGCAGCGCGTTCCCGGAGGCGTTGATCCGGCTGTTCGCCGATCATGACGAGGCGGTGTTCGACTATATCAGCTTTCGCCGTGATCTCGAGGGGCTTGCCGCCCTGCGCGCGGCGCAGTTCGCCTCGGATACCGATCTGCAGGTCATCCAGACCCTGATGGACAAGATGGAGGCGGCGCACCGCAAGACCAACCCCGCCGACGAGGCCCGGCTCGACGCGGAGTTTCACATGGCGATCATCGAGGCCAGCCACAACGTCATCATGCTGCACATGATGCGGTCGATGTTCCAGCTTCTGCGCGAGGGAGTGTTCTACAACAGGAAAGTGATGTTCAAGCGGCGCACGACCCGTGGTGCCCTGCTCGACCAGCACCGCGCCATCAACGCGGCGCTTCAGGCGCGTGACCCCGACGCGGCGCGGCGCGCGGTCGAGGATCACCTCAGTTATGTCGAACAGGCGCTGGCCGATCACCAGAAAGCCGAACGCAACGAGGTGGTCGCGCGGCAAAGGTTCGACCACGAGCAATCGCGCTGATCGACACGCCATGTTGTGACGGATACCCTCAAGGAACACGTCGCCCACAACATGTTGCGCAAGCGTATCGCGGAAAAACTGAATTGCCTTTTATATTAGTGCTTTAAGCGAAACCGTTTATGTGCTATGCTCGGATAAAATGTCAGTCGGTCAACCGGCGGCGCGAGGCAGTGAAAAAGAGCAGTTCTATGAAAAAACGGGACAGTGTGCCGGCCCGATTGGGGCTGGTGGTTTTCGCGGTGATCGGGATGATGATCCTGTCGCCGCCCAGGGCAGAGGCGGCACCCTATGCCGGCTATGTGATCGACGCGCGCAATGGCCAGGTGCTTTATGCGCGCAACGCAGAGACGCGGCTGCATCCGGCCTCGCTCACCAAGATGATGACGCTTTACATCGTCTTCGAGGCGGTCACCAACGGCGAAATCGGCCTCGACGACATGGTGACCATCTCCAGAAACGCCTCCGGCGAACCGCCCAGCAAGCTTGGCCTGCGCACAGGGCAGAAGATCGCGCTGCGCTATCTGATACGGGGCGCGGCAGTGCGGTCCGCCAACGACGCCGCGACCGCGCTCGCCGAGGCGATCGAAGGCTCCGAGGCGCAGTTCGCGAGGCGAATGAACCGCACCGCGAAATCGATGGGCATGACGCAGACCACCTTCAAGAACGCCCACGGGCTGACCGAGAGCGGGCATCTGTCGACCGCGCGCGACATGACCCTCCTGGGCCGGCAGTTGTTCTACGACTATCCGCAATATTACAATCTTTTCTCGCGGATCACGGCGGACGCGCATGTTGCGACGGTCCATCACACCAACCGGCGCATGCTGCGCAGCTATCGCGGCGCGGACGGGATCAAGACGGGTTATACGCGGGCCGCGGGCTTTACCCTCGTGGCCAGTGCGCAGCGCGGCGGCAAGCACATCATCGCCACCGTGTTCGGCGGCAAATCGACCGCGACACGCAATGCCAAGGTCGCCGAATTGCTCGATCTGGGGTTCGGCAAGGTACCGTCCCGCGTCGCCGTCGCCCGTCCCGCGCGCCCCGCCTATATTGGCAGGGGGGGTGCCGCGCTGGTGCGGATCGCCGCCGGCGAGGACCGGCCCGCGCTGGCCGCGCGCACGCAGCGCGTCATCGCCGCCGCCGCCGTGACCCGAAGCCTGCGCCCCAGGCCGCGTCCAGGATCGCAGACCGAGCCGGTGCTGCTGGCCGATAGCGACGGGATCGATCGTGCCCTTGTCGCGGCACAGGAGGCGGTTGCAACCAACGGCCCGGCCGAACGCCCCGAGGGCAGCACGGCCTCGGATGGCAGCCTCGCCACGGTGCGCCCGAGACTTCGTGCTCAGGCGACCGCTCAGCCCGCAGATCGGCCCGCAGATCAGCAAACCGTGGCCGCGGCGGATCCGGTGCAGGAGGTGGTGCGCCGCGTCTCGACCTCGGGCGGGCGAACCTGGGGCGTCAATATCGGCCGTTACCCGACCGAGTACAAGGCGCGGCAGGTGCTGCTTCAGACCGCCCTGACCGAGATGAGCACGCTCGACGACAGTCTGCGCAAGGTCGTCAGGCGTCCCACGGGGTTCGATGCGAACTTCATGGGGATGACGCGCGACAGCGCCGATCTGGCCTGCCGCCGCTTGCAGGCCAAGCAGATCAGCTGCTTCATGATCGGACCCGGTTGATCGCCGGGCAAGCGGGGGCTCTGCCCCCGTCGCCCGTTCCGGGCGACTCCCCCGGGGGTATTTGAGCCAAGATGAAACGCAGGTCAGGGTTTGGGATGATCGTCCCAGTCATCCGACAGAATGCGGCGCGCATCGCCCTCGGGGTCGTCATACTGGTTTGATTTCACCGTATAGATGAAGGCCGCGAGGCCGAGACCGCCGAGGGTCAGCGAAATCGGGATCAGATAGGTGAGGATGTTCATCGCTTACCTCAATCGCAGGGAATTCAGCGAAACCGTAACCGAACTGAGCGACATGGCCAAGGCCGCGATGAGCGGCGTGGCGAGCCCGGCCACCGCGAGCGGCACTGCGACGATGTTGTAGACCGTGGCGATGCGGAAATTCTCGGTGATCCGGCGGGTGGCGGAGCGGGCCGTCAGGCAGGCCGCCGAGATGGTCGAGAGATCATTGCCCAGAAGCACGATATCGGAGGCCACGCGCGCCGCATCCAGCGCCGAGGCCGGCGAGATCGAGACATGCGCGGCCGCAAGTGCCGCCGTGTCGTTGAGCCCGTCCCCGACCATCAGCACCCGGGCGCCGTCCCCGGTCAGCGCCTCGACCCGGGCCGCCTTGTCGGCGGGCAGCGCCTCGGCCAGCCAGTCGGGGATGCCGAGCCGTTGCGCCAATGCCTCGACCGCCGGGGTCGTGTCGCCCGAGATCAGGATCACGCGCTTGCCCTGCCGCATCAGCGCCTCCACGGCCGCTTCGGCGCCGGGGCGCAGCGCGTCGGTGAAGGTGAAGGCGACGGGCGGCCGGTCACCGACCTTCAGGAAGGTGGCGGTTTCCGACACGCCCTGCGCCCCGGTCCAGCCGGCGCGCCCGAGGCGGACCTCGCACTCGTCCACGGTGCCTTTGGTCCCGTAGCCGGGCACCTCGGTCACGTCGCGGATTTGGGCGGGGGCCACCCCCGCCTCGGTCGCGGCATCGGTGATCGCGCGCGCCAGCGGATGCGACGAGCCCTGCGCGAGCGCCAGCGCGCACGCCACCGCCTCGGGCGGCAACGCATCGAGATTGGTCAGGCGCGGCGTGCCGGAGGTCAGCGTGCCGGTCTTGTCGAAGACCACCGTGTCGACCTGCGCCAGCCGCTCGAGTGCGGTCTCGTGCTTGATCAGCATGCCGCGCCGGAAGAGCCGCCCCGAGGCGGCCGTCGTCACCGCCGGCACCGCCAGCCCGAGCGCGCAGGGGCAGGTGATGATCAGGACCGCCGCGGCGATATTGAGCGCTGTGCGCATGTCCCATGTGTAGAGGTACCAGCCCAGAAAGCTGAAACCGGCAAGGATATGCACGCCGGGCGCGTAGAGCTTCGCGGCACCATCGGCCAGCGAGGTGTAGCGCGAGCGCCCCGACTCGGCGATCGCCACCAGATCGGCCATGCGGTGCAGCGAGGTGTCGGACCCCACGGCGGTGGCGCGGAGGGTCAGCGGCCCGGTGAGATTGACCTCGCCGGCGCTGACCGCCTGCCCCGGCCCGGCGAATACGGGGCGCGCCTCGCCGGTCAGCAGCGAGCGGTCGAGCTCGGACGTGCCGGTCACGATCTCGCCATCGACGGGCATCCGCCCCCCCGGCCGCACGCGGATCACGTCGCCCACGGCAAGGCCGGAGACGTTGACCTGCTCGTCGCCCGTCTCGGTCACGCGCGTCGCGCGCGGCACTTCCAGCGCCGTCAGCTCCTCGGCGGCCGAGCGCGCGATCGCCCGTGTCCGGTGATCGAGATAGCGCCCCGCCAGCAGGAAGAATGTCAGCGCGAGCGCCGCGTCGAAATAGGCATGTGCGCCCGACAGCATCGTCTCCCACAGCGAGGTGGCGAGGGCCAGCCCGATGGCCAGCGTGATCGGCACGTCCATGTTGAGCCGCGCCTGCCGCAGCGCCGACCACGCATTGCGAAAGAACGGCATCCCCGAAAAGGCGATCGCGGGAAAGGTGATCGCCGCCGAGATCCAGTGGAACATGTCGCGCGTCGCGGCCTCGGCCCCCGACCAGACCGACACCGACAGAAGCATCACGTTCATCATGGCAAAGCCGGCCACGGCAAGCCGCATCAGCAGATCGCGCCCGGCGCTGTCGGTCGCGGTGGCGTTGAGCGTGCCGGGGTCGAGCTCGTGCGCCTCGTATCCCAGCCCCTCGACCACGCGGCGCATCTCTTCGGCGGTCACCTCGGGCGCGGCCTCGATGCTGGCGCGTTTGAGGGTCAGGTTGACGCGCGCCGAGATCACCCGCGGATCGGCGTCGAGCCCGCGCTCGATCTTCGAGATGCAGGCCGCGCAATGGATCGTCGGCAGCGACAGCGCGATCTGCGCGCGGGGCAGATCGCGCGCCGCCTGCGCCTCCGCCGCCGGGGCGGCGGAACAGGCCGGACAGGCCGAGGGCGTCGGGCGCATGGGGGCTGTCATGACCTAGTCCTTGTGGAGCACGACCCGCTGCTCGAACAGCGTGCCGTCATGGGCGCGGGCCGTCATGCGGACGTTCCAGTTGCCATCACCGAGCGCCACGGGCGCGACATAGGCGTTGCCGTCGAACCGGAAATCGGGCGTCTGGTCGTCCTGCACATGCGTGGCCCGGCCCACCGTCGCGTCGAGATCGGCGACGGCGACGGGCACGCCCGCCGCGTCGGTGATGCTCAGGATCAGCAGACCGCCGCTGTGATCGGCGGACACGGTCCAGCCAAGCGCCTCCTGTGCCGCCTTGCGGTCGTCGAATTCCTGGCTCGCGACATAGGAATTGTCCACCTCCAGCCCCGGAAAGGTGCGGACCGCCGAAAAGGCCAGCAGCAGGTTGACCCCGATGATCACGCCGAACGCCGCGACGAAGCCGATCAGCACATGTTTGCCGGTGATCTCGCGCCCTGCCATCAGCCGCCCCTTCCATTGAAAATCGTGTCCTTGTAGCTGCGCTCGCCGTTCTGCGTGTCCTCGATCCAGAGCCGCACATCGGTGCTGTCGGACTGCGCGGGGTCGGATCCGGGCGGCGCGACCAGATAGACCCGCTGCAGGTACAACTCGTCGGCGGGCACGGAGATCGAGCTGTAGGGCGTCCCCTCGAGCTGGATCCTGATCGCCGGATCGCCCTTGACGGACAGGTTGAAGCGCCGCTCACTGCCGTGCATGTTGCGCAACCGCACCTCGTAGGTGTTGCGCACCGAACCGTCGGCAAGGGTGACATAGGTCGGGTTGCGCACCGGGGCGACGGTCATGTCCATGTCCGACCGGATGAACAGCGCCACCACGAGGCCGATCCCGACCAGCGCCCACAGGGTCGTGTAAAGCACCGTGCGCGGCCGGAAGACGTGTTTCCAGATCGGTTTCGGGGGTTGGCCCGCGCGCTCGTTGACCTCGTCGGTCAGCGCCATGTAATCGATCAGCCCGCGCGGCTTGCCGATCCGTTCCATCACCTCGTCGCAGGCATCGATGCAAAGCGCGCAGGTGATGCATTCCATCTGCTGGCCGTCGCGGATGTCGATGCCCACAGGGCAGACATTGACGCAGGCCATGCAATCGATGCAGTCGCCCGGTCCCTCGGCGCCCGTCGCGCCGGCCTCGCCCGCCTGCATGCCGGGATAGGGGGTCGCGGCATACTTGGCCTCGCCGGGGCCCGCCGCGTGCGTCTGCGCCTCGGCCTCGCGCGCCTTTTGGGCACTGAGGCGGCGCACATTGCCCTTGCCGCGCGGCTCGCCCCGCCATTCGCGGTAGGCGACGGTCAGCGTGTCCTCGTCCATCATCGCCGCCTGGATACGCGGCCACGGGCAGGCATAGATGCAGATCTGCTCGCGCGCGAATCCGCCGAAGAAGAAGGTCGTCGCGGTCAGGATGGCGACCGTGGTATAGGCGATCGGATGCGCGTTGAGCGTGAACAGATCCACCAGAAGCGTCGGCGCATCGGCGAAATAGAACACCCACGCGCCCCCGGTGGCCACCGCGATCAGCAGCCATGTGGCCCATTTGACCACGCTCAGCCGGATCTTCGTCAGATCCCATTTCTGCCGGTGCAGGCGCAGGCGGGCGTTGCGGTCGCCCTCGATCCAGCGCTCCACGGTGATGAAAAGATCGGTCCAGACGGTCTGCGGGCAGGTATAGCCACACCAGACCCGGCCAAGCGCCGAGGTGAAGAGAAACAGTCCCAGCCCCGCCATGATCAGCAGACCGGCGACGAAATAGAACTCATGCGGCCAGATCTCGATCCAGAAAAAGAAGAACCGCCGGTCCGCCAGATCCAGCAGCACCGCCTGATCGGGCAGGTTCGGGCCGCGGTCCCAGCGGATCCACGGGGTGATGTAGTAGATCCCGAGGGTGACGATCAGGATCACCCATTTCAGGTTCCGGAACGAGCCGCGCACCTTCTTGGGAAAGACCGGCTCGCGCGCGGCGTAAAGGGGGGGCGGGACATTGGGCTGGGTATCGGTCACAGAGGCACTCCGGGATGGTCGGGTCGTTGGGCCGAGGTTTCGCAGGACCCCGTGTCGAGGGCCTTGACCTGCATCAATTCGTGACTCCTGAACCTATCTTTCAGCGTCAAGACCAACCCCGCACTCAAAGGTAAATAAGCTTTTCCGGCCCGGATGCTGAGACCCTGCGACACTGCGCCCACCCGGCCCCGGCCCCGGCCCCGGCACATCGCGAGAGCGGAGACCGGACGGATGGCGTTCGGGGCTGCCATCCGTCCCGATTCCCCGGGGCGCGGGTTTGCGACCCTACTCGCCGCCGCCAAGCTGGTGCACATAGACCGCCACCGCGCGCACTTCGGCCTCCGACAGACGC
>Ga0307930_1000404_pt1 | contig 34469 bp, 32 predicted proteins | sample OrgLakmetageno46_FD_203161 | JGI IMG/M metagenome (GOLD analysis project Ga0307930, IMG submission 203161) | Saline water microbial communities from Organic Lake, Antarctica - #46 | ecosystem: Environmental > Aquatic > Non-marine Saline and Alkaline > Saline | place: Antarctica: Organic Lake...
AATGTCAGAAAAAGTAGAGCGGGATTTTAATGGGCATATTTCGGATTCCGCACTTCTGCATTGGAACAATGTTCCAAGTCTGCTGACTGCTGATAATGAAATAATTGCTACCTATTTCCCTATGCAAAATGGTGGAGGCTGGCCATCATTGGCGCTCCAGGCGCATCCGTTTGATGCTGTGTTGGACGATAAACCAGCGCGGGATCGGTATTACTTTCAGCAAAACAAGATTATTGGGTTTTTGTAGTCAGCCAGAACTTATCTGGCAGCCGAGGAATTCTGTGATTCCGGCATTGGTGCCGGGATCGTCTTTGGCTTTGGACAGGGCAGGGGCTCGACGGGCTGATGCCCGTTCACCCCAACTCTGACACCTTTCAAATTCTATTGATCCGCCTGCCATCCTGTCAGGTCCGAGAAAACCGGCAAGCGCCGCCCAATGGCGTCGGTTCCGGTCCTGAATCCCGGTTCCTCCCACGCGGACGAGCCGCGCGGTTCCCTCCCAAATTCACGCCCTCCACCCAGTTGTCACGGCCCTGACAGGCCGCAGGACAGGCTTTGCCCTTATCCAGCGCGTTCCAAAACTCCATGGCACCATCACCGACCGCGATCTTGGGGGCGATGGATAGGCCACGTGCCTTGATGTCAGTCAGTAACTCGTGCCAGCTCTGTGCGCTTTCTCGAAGGCCGACTTGAAAGCCGATCAGCTCTTTCTTGCCCTCTGGTGTCGCGCCGATGATCACCAACATACACTCGGCATTTTCTTCCATTCGCGCCTGCAGATAAACGCCATCCGCCCAGATATAGACATAGTAACGGGCAGACAGGTCACGTCGCGTCCAGCTGTCATACTCTGCCTGCCAGCCTGCGATCAGACGCGACACTACGCTTGGCGACAGGTTGGGCGCGTCGGGTCCTAAAATGGCTGCCAGCGCCTCCTGGAAATCGCCCGTTGAGATGCCCTTCAAATACAGAACTGGTAACAGCGCATCCAAGCTGACCGTACGACGCGCCCATTTGGGCAATATATTCGATGTAAAACGGACTTTTGCGGCTGGATCAGATGTAGTCAACCGGTCGCGTACCTTTGAACGCTGCACGTCCAGTGCGCCAATACCGGTTTGGATCTGGCGTTCGGGACCAAATTCATGACGAACAACACGCTGACGGCCGTCTTCCAGCCATTCATCAGCAAAGCTGGCAACAAACGCGTCAGCTTCGGCTTTTAATGCTTCCGCAAGCATGCGGCGCGCGCCTTGCCGCGCAAGTTCTGTCAACGGATCAGTAATCGTTTCCGATTGGCGAAACGGCAGGATGGTTGTATCGTACTTCATAGGCGTATTGCTCCTTGTGAGGTTCTGGCCGGCTTTTACACCGCCACAATACGCCGCCCTTCAAATCACGCCATCACCCAAATTCCCGCATAGCTCCTGTGCGCGTGTTCGAGGACGTCGTGTCTGGCAAGTAGTTTGATCACCTAGACAGATTCGTATTTCAGGGACGGCAAGAGCTGTTCGCGAAGATGTTGTCGAGGTAGCGACTATCGATCAAATGACTTTTTGGGCGTAATTACGTAGAAAGTTAGCAAAAAGATTTGCAATATCGCTTATTTTTTCTTTCTTTCGGGTCACGAGGCCGAAGCCGCTGACAGAAACCGCTGGCCGCATTGGTAGTTCCTCCAGAAGACCTGCACGCAAATGTGCATTGACCACCGACACTGGTAAAACGGCGACGGCGTCAGACACTTGCACCAGATGTAAAATGGCAAAAATCGAGACGCACTCCACCATGTTTGCGGGAGCTTCAATGCCGGAATCTGCGAATATTTTGTCGAGGACTTTCCGAGTTGGTGTGGTCCGTGGCTGTAAAACCCAAGGAGAGTCGATTAGAATATTGATGTCGCCATTGAAGTTGCTGGTCAGAGAATGATTAGCGCGCGCAACCAGTGCCAAGGGTTCTTCCGCCAAGGGTTCGAACTTAAAAAGCCGATGGTGCCGTGGACTGTTGAACCGCCCTACGGCCATATCCAGTTTGCCCGCCTCTAACATATCTAGGATATGATCGCTGGTCTCGCCTATTAGTTGAACCGTCAACAGCGGTCGGGTTCTTTTAATATCAGCGACAGCATGCGCTACAATATCCGGGGCTGCCCCCATGATAGCACCTACGGATAAGGTACCATACCCTCCGTCACGCCGAGCTGCAAACTCCTCGGCGAACCGGCCTATCCCGGAAAGCTGTTTGCGCGCGACGCTCAAAGCATAGTCCCCAAGTAATGTCGTCGTCATTCCACGTGCCTCACGCACAAATAGTTGCGCATCCAATAGAGCCTCTACATCGGCAAGCATTTTTGACGCAGTCGATTGGGTCATATGTAACGCCTTAGCAGCACGGTGCATGGTTCCGTGGTTAGCGATGGCATCGATTAGAGCGAAATGACGAACCTTCAAATGTGTCGATAGTCGGCTATCCATAGCCACTCCATTCAATCGGGTTTCGCGATCGCAGCACTCATTTATCTCGTTGGATTATGATCGCTGACTTAAATACGGTCAACCTAGAAGAATACAGGAGGCGTTCTGGTGGCTATACCGATCATCAAACATATTAGGGCATTCACCTTGCGAGGTGGCGGGGCGGACTATCACGATCAGGCCGATGGCCACTGGATTGATGATAATATCTCAACACCGATGTCTAAGTATCCGGAGTTTCGTGAAAGTCGTCGTTCGTTCGGCATCAATGTTCTAGGCACGCTTGTTGTGGAAATTGAGACCGACACTGGTGTCCGAGGGGTCGCGGTTACCACTGGTGGAGAGCCAGCAGCCTACATCGTAGAGAAGCACTTCGCTCGTTTCATAGAAGGTCGCAAGGTCACAGAGATCGAGTTGATGTGGGATCAGATGTTTCAGGCGTCATTATATTACGGGCGCCGTGGCCTAGTCCTGAACGCAATTTCCGGTGTGGATTTAGCACTCTGGGATCTACTCGGGCAGGTCCGTGAGGAACCTGTCTGCGCCATGATTGGTGGAGCCGTGCGCGATGTTCAGCCGTTCTATGCAACGGGGGCTCGGCCTGACCTTGCTAAGGATATGGGCTTCATTGGTGGCAAGTTGGCCGTGCAACACGGGCCTGCCCAAGGGCTCGACGGCCTGCGTGCCGAAATAGATCGGCTTGCCAAGATGCGAGAAGCAGTTGGCCCAGATTTCTGGCTGATGTTCGATTGCTGGATGAGTATGGACGTCGATTACGCCACGCAGCTCGCCGTCGCAGCGCACGATTACGGTCTAAAATGGATCGAAGAGTGCCTACCACCAGATGACTACTGGGGATACGCCGAACTAAAACGAAATGTGCCGCGCGGTATGTTGGTTACCACTGGCGAACACGAAGCGACGCGCTGGGGTTTTCGAATGTTGCTGGAGATGGAGTGCTGTGACATTATTCAGCCGGATGTCGGCTGGTGTGGCGGTCTGACTGAACTTCTTAAAATCTCCGCGCTAGCCGACGCGCACGGTAAGATGGTCATCCCACACGGATCCAGTGTCTACAGCTATCATTTTGTCATGTCGCGGCACAACAGCCCTTTCGCCGAATTTTTGATGATGGCGCCTAGTGCCGACCGGATCCAGCCCATGTTCGCGCCGGTGCTTGAGGGTGAGCCAGTGCCAAAGAATGGCGAACTTAGAGCCACCGACCTCGAAAAGCCTGGGTTCGGGGTGACCCTTTCCGACGGCTTAGACCTTTCACGACCTTACAATCACTGAACGCGCAGCGGCGGGCGCATCAAAATCCGCTATTTTCTGGGAGGAAAAAAATGAACATCACGAAAAAACTGTCAATGCTAACTGCACTCGCACTCGGCACCACAATTCTAGCCGGTCCGGTCATGGCGCAGACGACCCTCCGTCTCGCTCACCACCTACCCGAAAGCTCCGAGCAGCACACTGCAGCCACTCGCTTCGCCGACCTTGTGAATGAACGCTCGGGTGGCAGCATCACGGTCGAAGTGCTGCCTGGTGGTCAGATGGGCGGTCAGCGTGAAATTATCGAATCGGTGCAGCTTGGCACGGTAGAGATGGGTTACGGCGAGAGTGGGCTCTATGCTAACTACGTGCCTGCCTTCGGTGTTCTGACGCTGCCCTATCTGTATAATGACCCGCAACATTGGCAGAGAGTTGTCACCGGCGAGATCGGTAATGAACTTATAGGTCAGCTTGAGGATAAGACTGGCCTGGTCGTGCTAAATTGGATCCAAGGTGGCTACCGCGACACCTATACAACGGATCGCATCATCGAAAGCCCTGCAGATTTCGAAGGTATGAAAATCCGCGTTCCTGAAAGTCCAGTTTTTATCGAAACTTTCCGCGCATTAGGCGCACAACCGACGCCAATTCCTTCGCCCGAGATATACACTGCGATGCAAACTGGCGTCGTTGAGGCGATGGAGGGCACGCCCGAGGTCGGCTTCATCCAGCGCATTTACGAGGTTGCGGGACATCTGAACAAGACGCGCCACATCTTCTTCGACGGCAGCTTCGTGACTAGCCGCCAATTTATTGACAGCCTAAGTGACGAGGACCGCGAGATCGTCGAACAGGCAGCTATCGAAGTTGCCGAGATGCAGCGCAATGAATGGGCCGGACTGCAGGATGAATGGTTCCAGAAGCTCGCTGATGGCGGTATGAAAATCCACGAGGTCGACCAGCAACCGTTCCGCGAGGCGCTTTCCAGTCTTCAGGACAGCTTTGCCGAAGAGAGCAACGCAAGTGACCTGCTAGCGCGCATTCGAGAAGCAGGCGAGGAATGATCCCGCTGCGCGCCTCCTTACGACGGTGCGCAGAACTTTTCATCGCCGCGCTTGGCGCGGCGGTGGTGGCCCTATTTATGGCCATGGTCACACTCGTTTTTGTGCAGGTGGTCGACAGGTTCATTGGTATAGGCTGGTTCTGGACCGAAGAAGTCGTGCGTATCCTTCTTGTCTGGTGCGTTATGGTGGGCTTACCAGTCGTGCTTTATCGGCACGAGGAGATTCTTGTGGACATTCTGTCTCTGTCCGATGCGGCGACACGCTGGCGCTTGCGCGTCGCCGCAGTGCTTAGTTTCGCGTTCCTTGCGATCCTATCATGGCAAGGCTGGACCTTCACGCTGCGCAACGCCGAATTTACCTCACCAAGCTTAGGCATTTCTAGAGCATGGATATACGCACCTATTCCTCTTGGGGCCGCTCTTGGTTGTCTTGCTCTGCTGATCCGTGCTGAGGATCGCGCACCGGGCTGGCCGGTGTTGAGTAAAAAACCGCCAAACCAAGACGGCTCATCGGGAAATATGACATGACGGTAGCCTTTCTCTTTATGATCTTCATAATCCTTTTGCTGGTCGGGGTTCCCATCGCCTTCTCAATGGGACTGTCGGCGGTACTCATACTCATCGTCACGTCCACAGTCCCACTCCTCGTGCTTCCGCAAAGGGTTTTTTCGTCGCTCGATAGCTTCCCGTTGATGGCGATCCCACTATTTATCCTTGCGGGATCGTTGATGAACGTCTCGGGCATTACGACTGCGATTGTTCGTTTTGCTAGCGCTCTTATTGGCCATGTCAAAGGTGGGCTCGGACAGGTCAACATCCTAACTTCGGTGCTTTTCTCCGGCATCTCTGGTTCGGCCGCAGCGGATGTGGCAGCGGTTGGATCAATGCTTCTTCCGGCCATGAAGCGCGAAGGCTACAAGCCCGAACACTCGGTGGCAATCACTGCCGCTTCAGCAATGCTGGGTCCCATTATTCCGCCAAGCCTGTTAATGGTCCTTTACGGGGCCATGACGGGGCTGTCGATAGGAACACTTTTTCTTGCGGGTATTCTGCCAGGTCTGACCCTCGCGGCCATGTTGATGATTTGGGTCTGGATCACCGCTGACCGGATCGGTGGTACGCGGCATCCGCGTTCCAGCGCAGGCGAGATCGGGCGCAGTTTCGTCGTCGCGCTTCCTGCCATGTTTTTGCCGGTTCTCATTATTGGCGGTATCCAGTCCGGTTTTTTCACTCCGACAGAAGCGGGCGTTCTCGCTGTATTTTATGCCCTAGGGTTTGGGATCGTCACTGGTAAACTACATCTCGGCAATACGTTCCGGTATTTCAAAGAAGCCATGATCTCGACTTCCTCAATCCTGATTATTCTTGGCGGGGCTGCATTGTTCTCATGGATTATTGCGCGGGAGGGTTTCCCAGCGCAACTCGCGCAGGCCTTACTAAACCTTACGGAAGAACGGCATCTGGCCCTATTGCTGATCATAGCAGCGCTCCTTGTCTTGGGTATGTTTGTCGAAACGATCTCGGCGCTTATCCTTGTGACGCCAATGCTGGCCCCTATCGCCATGGCCTACGGGATCGATCCGATCCACTTTGCTACGGTGATCATCATTTGCGTTTTGCTGGGGTCAATTACGCCACCAGTTGCTATCATCTTAATCCTTACATGCAAGATTGGCGAGGTCCCCTATGCCCGCGCAATCCGTCCGTTCATGCCATATTTTCTTATCATTCTGCTTGGGCTTCTTGTGGTCGCTTTTGTCCCGCAGGTAACACTGTTTATCCCCCGCACGTTTGGCGGTTACGACAACTAATCAACCGTTTTTCAAATTGGAAGGAGCCCATGATATGACAGATTTGACTGATCGCATCGCCGTAGTGACCGGAGGGGCGCAGGGTCTTGGCCGCGCGACGGTCGAGCGAATGCTGACCGCTGGGGCCCGCGTCTCGATCTGGGACCGCGACGGCGATCTTGGTCGCAAAACCGCCATAGCGTTTGGCGACCGTGTAGAGTTTAGACAGGTAGATCAAACAGACCTCTCGGCCGTCGAAGCAACGGCCGCCGAGATGTCAAATACATTCGGCCCCGCTGATATTCTCGTTGCGAATGCCGGGATTGCTGGGGCTAATGCTAAGGTGATGGACTACGACCCCGAAGAGTTTCGACGTGTAATTGATATCAACCTGAACGGCGTATTCTACCTTAATAGAACGCTTGTGCGCGGCATGGTCGCGCGTGGTTATGGTCGGATCGTCAACGTCGCGTCGATCGCGGGAAAGGAAGGAAACCCGAACGCGTGCGCTTATTCCGCCTCCAAGGCCGGAGTCATTGCTTTGACGAAATCGCTTGGAAAAGAGACAGCGGATACAGACATTTCCGTCAATTGTGTAACGCCAGCCGCCGCGCGTACCCGTATCTTCGACCAGATGAGCCAGGAGCATATTGATTATATGCTCGCGAAGATTCCGCGTGGCCGCTTCCTTGAAGTTGGCGAAGCGGCAAACATGATCGCGTGGCTCTCCAGTGCCGAAAACTCATTCACGACCGGTGCCGTCTTCGACCTATCCGGTGGCCGCGCCACTTACTGATACTACCACAAAGGGATTGACTAATTATGAAACTACTTCGTATTGGCGAACCAGGCGCTGAAAAGCCCGCGATACTCGATGAAAATGGCACGCCGCGCGATATCAGCGAGCTTGTTGGGGATATTTCTGGAGACGCCCTGACGCCAGAGGGCATTTCTAGATTACGCGCCGTCGATATTTCGAACTTACCCGTTCTCAATGGGCGGATTGGACCCTGTGTTGGCCATGTCGGTAAGTTTCTGTGCATTGGCCTCAACTATGCGGACCACGCTGCCGAAAGCGGTATGGACGTGCCATCCGAACCTGTCGTTTTTTCGAAAGCGACTTCGGCCATTTGCGGCCCAAATGACGAGGTTTGGATCCCCCGCGGATCAGAGAAGACCGACTGGGAGGTAGAGTTGGGCGTCGTGATCGGTAAACCCGGCGTTTACATCGATGAGGATGACGCGATGAACCACGTCGCTGGATACTGCGTCGTTAATGACCTCTCGGAACGAGCGTTCCAGAACGAACGTGGCGGCCAGTGGGTGAAAGGCAAAAGCGCCGACACCTTCGGCCCGATAGGCCCGTGGCTGGTTACAGCGGACGAGGTGGTGGACCCACAGTCACTGGCTCTTTGGCTCGAAATTGATGGTCACCGTTACCAGGATGGGACAACGGAAACGATGGTATTTGGCGTAAAACACCTCGTGCACTACGTGAGCCAGTTTATGTCTCTACAATCGGGTGACATTATCTCGACAGGCACGCCTCCGGGCGTTGGCATGGGCCAAAATCCAATGATTTATCTGCAAGGAGGTGAGACAATCAGACTTGGTATCGACGGGCTTGGGGAGCAGACCCAAAAAGTGGCCCGCGCTTGTAGGCCATGACAAGATCCGTGCCATCCCACCAAATCATCTTGAGCCGGTCAGCACGCTTCGCACGGAATACATAGCCCGCACCGTCAAAGGGCTTCTTTTGCAGATGGCTTTACACCAGTGCCGCCAAACCGTCATGCCCTTTGCGGAAGTCTACAGGTTTGGTTGTCACAAAAAATCTGCACCCCTTGCAACGGGTGGGTAATCCCCCCATTTTTGATGGGGTCCAGCCGTAGAATTCAGGCGGCCGTTTTCAGTTTCATAGCGGGTGTAATGCCGCCGATGCCCATGTTGGGTCGCTCGTTGTTGTAAGTCCAGAGCCATTCAGTTGCCTGATCTTGTGCCTCCTCGATGGTTTCAAAGTAACCGCGCCATTGAAACGAGAGATTGACTTTACTTTCGAAGCCAAACGAGCGGCTATGGGGCCGCACATCACCAAGCGATGGACTTTGGAAACCGTCAGCGTGCTGTCCCGGACGAGGAGCCGGTGCGGAGAGACCACCGCCATCCAGGTCGGGCGTCCATCAATCCGGTCGACGAGATGCCGCGCCGCAGCGTGACCCGTGGCGGCGACAGCCATGTCGACCGTCGTCAGACGCGGGTGCAACAACGCGGAGACCGGCTGGTCGTCGAACCCGGTAACGGACAGGTCGCCGGGAACCGACACGCCGAGGCGCGGTGCCTCGAGCAGGATGCCGATGGCGAACACGTCGCCGCCGCACAGGATCGCCGTCGGAGGGTCCGGTCGGTCCATCAGCCTGCGCAGGGCGGCGGCCCCGGCATCGTGGCTTGGCGAGGTCTCTATGACAGCGGCCGGGTCCAGCGGACGCCCCGCGGCTTTCAATGCCGCCCGAAACCCCGCAAGCCGCGCCCGCGCACGATCGTTGTGGCTTGTGGGAAATTCCACGACCGCGATCCGGCGATGTCCCAGCGACAGGACGTGACGGGCAACATCGATGGCAGCGGCCACATGATCCACGCCGACCTGCGGGCGCGCGACGGCCGGGTCGATGCTCCACATCGAGACATGGGGCACGCCCTTGCGCTTCAGAAGCTCGTAGATCGCAGGGTCACGATCCAGCCCGACGAGAAGCAGCCCGTCGACACCCCGCCCCAGCATCGTTCTGACGAGGTCGAATTCCTGTGCCGGTTCGTAGTCGCCGGAGCTGGTGATCAGCGCGTATCCCGCATCGGCGAATGTGCCGGCCGCGACGCTCATCTCGCGCGCGAACAGGGCGTGGTCGAACGTCGGGAGGATCGCCCCGATCGTGTGAGACCGCGACAGGGCAAGCGCGCGGGCGGTCATGCTGGGCACGAAATCAAGACTGGCGACCGCTTCTGCGACGCGGTCGCGCGTGGCGGGGCGCAGCTTGGCCGGGTCGTTCAGGAACCGGGATGCGGTCGTGAGCGACACCTGCGCCATGCGCGCCACATCCGCCAGATTGGCCAGCTTGGCCTTTCCCCCTATCCCCATCGCAAACCTCCCGTTTCGATCCCCATCATGACTGGGACTCGTGCCGATTGCCAGAAACAGGCTTGAAATAAAAAATGGAAGCGCTACCATGGCGACGCAAATTCAGATCGCCTGCCCATAAGGGCGACGTCACACAAGGGAGATCAACATGAGAACTGGACTTACGCGTCGGACGCTCGGCGCCAGTGTATTCGCCATTTCCGCCGCAATGGCCCTGCCGCTGTCGGCACAGGACGATGGCACGATCACATGGGCCCTTCCCGGCCTGCCCGACACGCTCCTCGTGCCGCAAGCCTGGAGCGTGAACACCGGCGGCGTAATGTCGCTCGTCCAGGAGGGGATGCTCGCCTTCGACGGCGAACTGGCCGTGACCGAGGCTGTCGCTGCATCGTGGGAACAGGTCGACGATCTGACATATGTCTACACCCTGCGGGACGGCGTGACCTTTCACGACGGCAGCGCGGTGACGGCCGACGACGTCGCCTATTCGATGAACTGGCATCGCGATACCGACAACGGCTCGCAAATGGCCGCGTTCTATGCCGCTGCGGACACGATCGAAGCGACGGGCGATGGTGAGGTCACGATCACCCTCACGCGTCCGGACGCGCAGTTCGTCTATACCCCGGCGCATATGTCGGGCTTCATCATGAAGCGCGAGCAGCTCGAAGGGAATCCCGACACCTACGGCACGCCCAACATGCTGCCGCTCGGCACCGGGCCCTACGAGCTGGTCGAATTCGTGCCGGGCGACCGCATCGTGCTGACCGCGAACGAGGATTACTGGGGTGGCGCGCCCGAATTCGACAGGATCGAGATCCTCGCGATACCGGACGCGCAGACCCGCCTGCTGGCGATGCGCAACGGCGACATCGACGGCACGTTCGGCATTCCCATTTCCGAAGCCGACCAATGGTCGGCGCTCGAAGGGGTGGATGTCGTGACGACGCCGTCGCTCGGTGTCTACTTCCTGTCCTTCGACATGGAGGCCGCACCGCTCGACAATGTGCATGTCCGCCGCGCCATCGCCCATTCGCTCGACCGCGAGGGGCTTGTCTCGGCTCTGCTGGGCGGAAACGGAGAGGTTGCCGTCGACGTGAACCCGCCCGAGATGTGGGCAGGCGTCACACCCGTCGACGAGGTGCGTGCCTTCTATGACGAGCTCGACCAATACGAGTTCGACCTCGAAAAGGCGGCGGCCGAATGGGAAATGGCCGGGGTCGAGCCGTTCTCGATGTCGGTGCCGGTATCGTCGTCGGACCCCTACATGTCCTCGATCGTGCTGACGCTCGCACAGAACCTCGCGCCGCTCGGCATCGAGCTGACGGTTCAGGAACTCGACCATACCCAATGGCTCGACGCGTTCCTCAGCCACGAGGATCTGGGCATCCAGATGCGCCGCTACTTCCCCGACTATGCCGATCCCGCAAACTATCCGTTCCTGTTCTACGCGGCCGAGAATGCGGTGGTGAACGGATCGAACACGTCGAACTGGCGCAACGAAGAGGTTGACGCATTGCTGCGGACGGCGTTGCAAGAATCCGATCCCGCCGTGCGGTCCGGGGCCCTGATGGACGTCGCGCGTCTCGCCAACGAAGACGTGCCCGTCGTGCCGATCTTCTGGCCGGCCTCGGCGATGGCGATCTCGTCGGACCTCTCGCTCGATGGGTTCACTGCGTTCTGGTACAATACCCCGTGGGCCGTGCGTGGCTTTGCCCGAAACTGACCGCAGTGCCCGGCGGACACCGTTCGCCGGGCAAAGTCCTCAGATGCCAGAGAGCAAGATCCTTCCAATGCCCCAAGAACTGCAGCGACCGGGCCTGTACGCGGTCATGCCCGATGGGCGCTCGGCATTGCTTGTCGTATCCGGAGGTGCCGTGGACGCAGGTCAGGGCGCGCAGAGCCGGCTGTGGCACGTGGGCTTCGACGATGGGGCATTTCGGCAGGTATCGTTCGGACCGGGCGCGGATACTGCCCCTGCCGTGTCTTCGTCCGGTTCTGTCGCGTTTCTGTCCGACCGTTTGCAGCAAGGGCGATTTCGTCTTTATGCCTTGAAGGATGGAAACGTCGTTGGCCCCATCGGAGACGTCGACGGAACGATCGAAAAGGCGATCTGGGCCGATGATGCCACGCTCGTCTGTCTCGTTGCCCAGGAGGGGCTCGATACGCCGAGTTCGGACGGCGCGCGGCCCCTGCGCTGGTCCGGCGAAGGTAACCCGCTGGCCTCGGAGGCTGCTCCGCGCCGTCACCTGTCGCGGATGGACATTGCAACCGGCAAGACGGACAAATGCGGCCCGGAGACCGGGTCCGTCTGGGATTTCGACGTCGCCCCGGATGGCAGTCTGGTCGCGATCCATTCGGCGGACCCGACCGAACGGGGCTGGCACGACGCGCGTCTGATCCGCATCTCCCCGCACGGTGCCATCGACGTTCTCCACACACCCGCCGAACCGCTCCAGTGCCCTGAATTCTCACCCGACGGTGCAACAGTCGCGGTGCTCGAGGGCCCCGCAAGCGACCGCAACCTCGTCGCCGGACGCATCGTGATCTGCGATACGGGAACGGGTCGGACGACGCTGCCGTTCGGCGATCTGGACGACATCTCGCACATTGCATGGCTGCCCGACGGCACGTTGTCCGCGACGGGCTGGAGCGGTCTGGGCACACGCCACCTGATCCTGTCCACGGACGGAAACGTGCTGTCGGACACGCACGACGCGGCCACGCTCGGGCCTACCCGGTTCACGGCCCGCATCGATCCGCTCGCGGGTGGCTCCGCCATCGCGGTCCGCGAGACCGACGACCAGCCCCCCGAACTGATGCGCCGGGGGGCGGGTGGCTGGACCACCCTCACCAGCCTCAACGCCGCAATCCTCGGCCCGCCCCGCAAGACCACTGCAATCGACTGGACGTCTCCCGACGGCACAATCATCGACGGCATCCTCATCGAGCCCGCAGGCGCGCAAGGTCGCGGCCCGCTGATCGTTGTCGTCCATGGCGGGCCGACCTCGGCCGCACGGCACGCCCACGACCCGGCCTCCGCGTTGCGCTATGTCGCGGCAGGCTACCGCGTGCTCCTGCCCAATTATCGCGGCAGCGTCGGGCGCGGTCGGGACTTCGCGCGCGGCGTAATCGGCGATCCCGGCGGTGCGGATTTCGCCGACATCCTCGCGGGCATGGACCATTGCATTGCCGCCGGCCTCGCCGACCCGGCGCACATCGGCATCACGGGGGTCAGCTATGGCGGCTACCTCTCGGCCTGGGCAACCGCGACGAGCGACCGGTTCGCCGCCTCCGTCGTCATATCGGGCATCGGCGATCTGCTGGGCTGCAACTATACCTGCAACCACGCCTTTTCGGAGTGGGTGGGTGGCGGTCCGGTGTCGGATCCTGCCGTCCGCGCGCTGCTCGTCGACCGCTCGCCGTTGTCGCATATCCACCGCGCCACGACCCCGACGCTGATGCTGCACGGTGCGCTCGATCAATGCACACCGGTTTCGCAGGCAGACGGGCTCTACACGGCACTTTGCCGCCACGGCGTGCCGGCACGAAAGGTCACGTTCCCGCGCGAAGGCCACGACATCCGTGAAACCGCACATCGGGCCACGCTCTCGGCCGAGGCCGTCGGGTGGTTCGACACCCATCTGGGATGACCCGCATGACCGGATCGCTGGCACGGTTCGTCCTGTGGCGACTTGCAGGGACGATCCCGCTACTGCTGGTGATCTCGTTTCTCGTCTTCGTCTTGGTACAGCTTGCCCCCGGCGACGCGGCGAGCGCGCTGACGGGTGGCCGTCCGACCTCCACCGAAGCGCTCGAAGCGTTGCGCGCGAAGTATAACCTGAACGAACCGCTGCCGGTGCAGTACGGGTTGTGGTTGTGGGACGCGCTGCATCTCGACTTCGGCACATCCATCCAGACACGGCAGCCGGTCGTGCAGGCCATCGCCGCGCGGCTCGGGCTGTCGCTGTGGCTCACCGCCTATGCGACCGCCATCGTGCTGGCCTTCGGCATTCCGCTGGGGATAGCCGCCGCATTGAACAGGGGCGGCCGTTTCGACCGCACGATCGTCACGCTGTCCGTCCTTGGAGTGAGCACGCCCGCCTTCGTTTCCGGCCTTTTCCTGCTCTATTATCTGGGGTTCGTGCTGGGGTGGTTTCCCGTCTTCGGTGCCGGCCGGGGCGCGCTCGACCGGGCATGGCATCTGACCCTGCCGGCAATAGCACTCGCGCTTACCGTCATGGCAATCGTGGTCAAGATCACGCGGGCCGCGGTGCTCGAGGAGCTGGAGCGCGATTATATCGGATTTGCCCGCGCACGCGGCGTGTCGTCTCGGCGGATCGTCTTGCACTACCTGCTGCGCAACGCACTGGTGCCCGTCGTAACCGCCGCCAGCGTCATCCTCGTCGCAATCATGGCGGGTTCGATCTATGTCGAGACCACCTTTGCCCTGCCGGGCCTCGGCAGTCTGCTGGTCGATGCCGTGCGCCAGCGTGACATCCCGCTTATCCAGGGCGCGACACTGGCGTTCTCGGTCTTCGTGGTCGCCGTCAATCTTGCGACCGATCTGATCTATGCGCTTATCGACCCGCGCATCCGGTTTGCGGGTGCTGCGCGATGAGACGCATGTCCCCCTTGTTGTGGATCGCGGCCCTCTGCGTCGCCATCATCCTGATCTGCGCGGCATTCGGCGAAACCGTCGCGCCGCAATCGCCCGACACCCAGCGCCTGCTGGTCGGCGACACGCGGCCATCGGCCGAGTTCCTGGCTGGCACCGACAACCTCGGCCGCGACGTGCTGTCACGCACCATCGTGGGCGCGCGCACGGCGATCCTCGGACCGACCGTCATCGCGCTGGGGGCCTTTGCCATTGCGACATTGCTCGGACTTGTCGCGGGCTACTTCGGCGGGCGGATCGACGGCGCGATCATGCGCACGGTCGACGTGATCCTGGCACTTCCCGGCCCGCTCATCGCCATCGTCGTCGTCGGCGTGACGGGCGGCGGCTACTGGACCGCCGTAGGGGTGCTGACGCTGCTGTTCGTGGCACCCGATACGCGCATCGTGCGCTCGGCAGTCCTCGCGCAGCGCAGCCAGCCCTATATCGAGGCGTGCCGCATCCAGAACATTCCTCGCCACCGGATCCTCTTCGTCCACATCCTGCCCAATGTACTGCCGCTGATCCTGTCTTACGTGGTGCTGGATTTCGCCTTCGCACTCGTGAACCTTGCCGGGCTGTCGTTCCTGGGGCTCGGTGTCGAACCGGGCACCGCGGATTGGGGCCGGATGCTGTTCGAGAACCGCCAGATCCTGTTCACCAACCCGGCCTCCGTCCTGTTGCCCGCCGCGACGATCGTCGTGACGGCTGGGGCGATCAACATGCTGGGCGACCATTTCCGCGAACGGACGGCGCCATGAGCGGTCTGTTGTCCGTCGCGGGGCTTACCGTGCATACCGACGCGGGTCGCACCATCGTCCGGGGCCTGGACCTGACCCTCGGCCACGGCGAAACGATCGGCATCGTTGGAGAGAGCGGGTCGGGAAAATCCCTGTCGATGCGTGCCCTGGCGGGCCTGCTGCCGTCGGGACTGGTGGCGGGCGGCACAGTGGCCATCGACGGGAAAGACAGGACCCCCGGGCAGCGTCGCGCGTTGCTCGGCGATCGTATCACCATGATGTTCCAGGATCCGTTCACCATGCTCAACCCGCTGATGCGGGTCGGCGCGCAGGTTGCCGAAGGTTTGGCGACCCCGTCGAGGTCCGCCGTCGCCGAAAGGCTGGCGGAAGTCGGCATTCCGGACGCCGCCGTCGCCCGCCGGTATCCGTTCGAGCTGTCGGGCGGTCTGCGCCAGCGTGTCGGTCTCGCGGCGGCACTCGCCGGCGATCCCGACATCCTGATCGCGGACGAACCCTCGACGGCGCTTGACGTCACCACTCAGGCCGAAATCCTGACGCTGCTGCGACGCGCGGGTGCCGACCGGGGCATGGGACTGATCCTGATCACCCACGACCTGCGTCTGGCCTTCTCGATCTGCGACCGCGTGCTGGTGCTCTACGCCGGTGGCCTTGTCGAGGTCGCCCCGACCAGCGCGCTGCGCGCCCGGCCCCGGCATCCCTATACCCAGGGGCTGCTGCTGTCGGAGCCGCCCATCGACCGGCGGCTGTCGCATTTGCACACGATCCCCGGCGGCGTGCCGGAGCCCGACGATGTGGCAGGCCGGTGCAGCTTCGCAGATCGCTGCGACTGGGCGGCGGATGCCTGCCGCGCGGCAGAGCCGCCCTTGGTCATGGCGGCACCCGGCCACGGCTCCGCCTGCATCCGCCAGAATGAAATCGCAAAGGACATGGCCACGCGGCGCGACGCCCATTCGGCCGCCGACATCGCCGGTGAGGCCGACGCGCCGTCCGCGGACGTGCTCGTCCGCATCGAAGGCCTCGCCAAGAGCTTCGGCGCGACCCGCGTCCTCGTGGACATCGACCTCGACGTGCCGCGCGGCACCTGCGTCGGCCTCGTGGGGGAAAGCGGGTCCGGCAAGACGACTCTTGCGCGCTGCCTCGTGGGGCTGGAAACGGCCGATGCGGGAGCGATCGAGATCGACGGCGTCCCGGCGCCCGACCCCGCGCGGGCCAGCGGCGCGGACATAGCCGCGTTTCGACGCAATGTGCAATTCGTGTTTCAGGATCCCTACGCCACGCTGAACCCGCGCCACACCATCCGCCGCTGCCTGACTGAAATCCTGAGGGCGAACGCCGTGCCCAAACCGCATGTCGACCGGATGCATGCCCTGATGGATCAGGTCGGCCTGCCTGTCACCTATCTCGACAGGCGCCCCTCGCAACTGTCGGGAGGTGAACGCCAGCGGGTCGCAATCGCGCGCGCTCTCGCCCTGTCACCTCGGGTGCTGATCTGTGACGAGCCTGTATCGGCCCTCGACGTATCGGTGCAGGCCCAAATCCTGAACCTGCTGACCCGACTCGTGCGTGAAGACGGGCTGTCGTGCCTGTTCGTCACGCACGACTTGTCTGTGGTTCGTCAGATCGCCGATCATATCTGCGTCCTGCAGGAAGGCCGCATCGTGGAAGCCGGACCGACCGAGCGGGTCATGCGCGATCCGCAGCATGACTATACGCGCTCGCTTCTTGCCTCCGTGCCGGGGGCGGTCGTGTAAAATATACTATTGATGCAGATCGCAAGCCGTCGTCGTCACCGATTGGTTTTTTAAGTTTTCCATTTCTTTGCGAGCCTGTTGGGTGCCGTTCATCGAAACTAGATGTTTGTGTGAGGTGCTCCCTGAAAACTGGACACTGATGGTGTGGATGCCCCACCCACTCGGCCTGTATTGTGGCAAGCTGTCGGGGTTGGTCCAGTAGGCCCCATCGGAAGGTTTGTGCGTAGGATCCCGTTAAGGTGGAACAATGTGGGAACTTTTATGTTTCCGCTGTTTACTTAATCAATCTGTAAGCTGTTGATCTTGCGATACCCAGTTGTTTTGCGGCTTGCCCGGCGGTCATTCCAGCCTCAACTAGGTTTTGCAGAGCCAAGACTGTTTCTGGATCGAGAGGCGGTTTCCCCGGTTTTTTGCCCCTCATTCTAGCCGCTTGGATACCATCTTTTGTGCGCTCGGAAATCAACCGGCGTTCGAAATGCGCAATGGCACCGAAGACGTGGAAAATCAGTTCGCCTGCAGCGGATGTGGTATCGATACGCTCTTCAAGGCTGATAAGACCGATGTTTTGGGCTTTCAGGTCTTCGACGATTTCCAACAATTCCTTGAGCGATCTACCGAGGCGATCCAGCCGCGTGATGGCAAGACTGTCTCCAGGGCGGGCGTGATCGAGCAGCGCACTCAATCCTGGGCGATCAAACTGCTTTCCCGAAACGACATCCTCGAACACGCGGACAGCGCCAGCTTCCTTTAGGCGGGCAATTTGACCGGACACGTCTTGGTCCTGTGTGGAGACGCGCGCGTACGCACACTCACTACTATTGGCTGGCCGCCGAGTAGCAGTTCGCCCCACCGAAATGATCGAGGCCTCCGTCAGCATGCGTGGGCCTCTTTGCGTTGTGGCGTGATCTTGGTTGTGGGTGGTTTCAGGGTCTATCCCAACAAAGGAACGCGAAGTCCCACAGGATTATGCTTGATCTCTGACGCGCATGATTGTCTGCCTGCTGGTCTCGAACTGTCGTGCGATGGATGAGATTGCCTCTCCATTTTTGATTTTTTCTTTCACTTCGACCTGCTGATCCGCTGATAACGCAGATGGCCGTCCCAAGGACTTACCTTCAGCTTTGGCGCGGGCGAGGCCAGATTGGGTGCGTTCGATGAGGAGGTCACGTTCGAATTGGGCAACGGCATTAATCACGTTCATGGTCATCTTTCCGGCGGAGCTGGTGAGATCAACGCCGCCCAAGGCGAGACAATGAACACGGATGCCAATGTCTTCGAGCTTAGCGACGGTGGTGCTGACATCGATGGCGTCGCGGCCTAGGCGGTCTAGCTTGGTGACGATCAGTACATCCCCTTTCTCCATCCGATCCAGCAGTTTGGAAAACCCTGCCCGCTGCGCGATGGCCATGGAGCCTGAGATTGTTTCGGTGATGATGCGATGAGGTTCAACAGCAAAGCCAGCCGTTTTGATTTCTTGGATCTGGTTTTCGGGTGTTTGGTCAAACGTGGAGACGCGGGCGTAAGCGAAAGTTCTGGACATCGTGCAATTCTTTACGAAATAGGTGTCCGTAATCATATGCATGTCCTATAATATAGCAAGGTAATTTACGGACGGGCTTTGAGCCCCTGTCCGCAATCGTCCCTTTTCGGTCAGCTTATACAGGATCAGCCCATGCCCCGAATGCGTATTCTCTCGGCCAATGAACAAGAGCTTTTTGACAAGCCGCCATTGTTTAATCACCGCGACCGCAAGAGGCTCTTTGATTTGCCCAAGGGGCTTCTTGATATCGCAGATAGCTTACGGACTCCCAGCGGCCAGATTGGTTTCTTCTTGATGTGTGCGTATTTCAAAGCCACAAAGCGGTTTTTCCAACCATACGATTTTTGTGGACGGGATGTCGAAGCCGCCGCCCGTGCTTTAGCATTTCAGCATGCTGATTTTTCAGCTGATACCTACGCTAAGCAGACGCGGGCACGTCATCAAAAAATTATTTTGGCTTTCCATGGGTTCACTACCTTCGACGACAAATCCAAGGATGCGTTAGCTGTCGAGATCGACACGATGGCACGCGTACATCTGAAGCCCAAGTTGATCTTTGAGCGCTGCGTAGATTTTTTGATCCAGAGACGGGTGCAAATACCGCAATCAGGAACGCTTTTGGAAATGATCCGTGTTGGCCTGCAAGATCGCAAAACAGAATTGATTGCGCTTATGGATAGGCATTTATCGAATGATGCCAGAGACCTGCTAGACGATCTTTTCACCGCCCCCGATGATCAAAACCGATACCGCCTGACCCTGTTAAAGAAATTGTCACAATCCACCAAGCCCACGAATATCAAAGAGGCGGTAGCAGATTTTGTGATCCTGTCAGATCTTCATGACCAGCTGGGCAATGTCCTATCCAAGCTAGATCTGGGCACGGCGGGCATTCGGTATTTCGCAGGCAGTGTTTTACGTTCAGAGATTTTCCAAATGCAAAGGCGCGATCAGAATGACCGCGATATCCACGCCGCTGCTTTTGTCGCGCACCAGTTCTATCGCTGTCAGGACAACATGATTGATCTTTGGCTTAGCGTCATGGCCTCGTTCAAATCCACCGCAGCCCGTGAATATCAAGAAACACTGGCACAAGATCGCAAAGATCAGCAGCGTCAGATTGCATCTGTTGTAGATAGCCTGGATGTTTCTGTGTTCGGTGTACTGCGCAGCATTCAAAGCGTCATGATAACGGCCAACATGTCAGATACAGAAAAGCTTGCCGCTATCGAAAAACTTATGGCCCGCAGCAAGACCGAAGATTTTGATCAGTTGAAAGGCGATTTGGCCCAGACGGCCAGCAATGCCAGTTGGTACAACATCATGGAAGCACGTTCGCTGAAGCTGCAAAACCGTCTCAGCCCCGTGTTACGTGCCTTGGAGTTCATGCCAACTACGCGGGTCATAGCTCTGCAAAAAGCGATTGCCCATTTCAAAGCGGATGGGGAATTATCCGCCAACCATATGCCGATGGGTTTTCTTGATGCTGAGCAACAGGCCACGCTTATCCGTGACGACGGCACATTCCGGATATCCCTGTACAAGGTGTTTCTGTTCCAGGCCGTTACTACGGCTATTAAATCTGGTGATCTGAATGTGGGGCTGTCTTACAAATATCGTCCCATGGACGCTTACCTAATCGATAAAGAAAGATGGCAACGGGATAAGGCTCGCCTTCTGGAACGGGCTGGCCTGACGGAATTCTCTGATCCTGAAGCCGTGTTGGCCCTTCTAAAAACCGCCCTATCTGGACAATATGAAGCGACAAACAGCAACGCAGCAGCCAATCCGTATTTGAAACTGCGCAAGGATGGGACGTTCCATGTTGCGACACCCGCGATGGATGCCCGTGAGGATGATCCATTGGGCGATCTCTTTCCTCAGCGACATGATGTGCCGCTCGCCCAAGTTTTGGAAACCGTCAATAACCACTGCGGCATGCTGCGGTCGCTTGAACATTGGCAACAAACCCATGTGCGGCAGGCTACATCTCACCCAGCTCTCTTGGCCGGGATCATGGGACTGGGCTGCGGAATTGGTGTGCGGAAAATGGCGCGGATATCGTCCAGCATCACGGAAAACGAGCTGGATCACACCGTGAACTGGCGCTTCTCACTGGAAAACATCCGGGCGGCCAATGATGCCGTGGTCAAATCCATGGACGCGATGGAACTGCCAAATCTCTATCGCCAGACGCAAGACCAGTTGCATACGGCCAGCGATGGCCAGAAGTTCGAGGTGCGCGGCGATAGTCTGCATGCCAGCCGGTCGTTCAAATACTTCGGTCAGGGCCAAGGTGTCAGCGCCTACACCTTTGTCGATGAACGTAACTTCCTGTGGCATTCCCTGATGATCAGCGCCGCTGACCGCGAAAGCGCTTATGTGATCGACGGGTTGATGCACAACGACGTCGTGAAAAGTGATATCCATTCCACCGACACTCACGGATATACCGAGGCAGTCTTTGGCCTGACCCACATGCTCGGGTTTTCCTTTGCTCCACGTATCAAAAGCGTTGGAAAACAGACGCTTTATATTTTTAAACCAAGAAACCAAGCCGCTGAAGACTGGGTGGTCCAGCCAGACAAAACAATCAATGAAACCGTCATCCGAGAAAACTGGGATGACCTTCTGCGCCTTGTGGCCACCATTAAACTGAAAGAAAACACCGCGTCCGACATCTTCAGACGGCTAAACTCTTATTCGCGCCAGCATGCGCTCTATCAAACGATGAAAGCCTTTGGACAGATCATCAAATCCCTGTTCATCCTACGCTATGTTGACGACCTGGCGCTACGCCAAGCCATTGAAAAACAGCTCAACAAAGTCGAACTGGCCAACCGTGTAGAGCGTCAACCACCTTGTCCGGCAGCGACAACCACTTTGGCCGGTTTTTGAGCCGCTGTGATGTTGCTTAATTTGTGTTGTCTTTGTCTGTTTGCTCCTCCGGTTTGTTGTCGATTGATGTTGTCGCTATCGCGGCAGCGTAGGCTTTTTGGTTGTCGGTGGCCGCGCGCCTGCGGAAACTCTCAGCATTCATCTCTAGAATGGTTGCATGATGGACGAGGCGATCTATCGCCGCGATAGTCATGGCCTTATCTGGGAATATTTGATCCCATGCGCTGAAGGGCTGATTGGCGGCAATTGCGATACTTTTGTATTCATATCTGCGAGCAATCAGTTCGAACAAGACGCTGGTTTCAGCCTGATCCTTATGCGCATAGGTGATATCATCAAGAATGATCAGATCGAACTTATCGAGTTTGGCCAAAGCATTTTCCAGGATGAGCTCCTGCCGTGCGATCTGTAGCTTTTGCACGAGATGGGGTCGAGTTGGGTTGAGTGCAGAATAGGGCGCTAAGGATTTACGGCCGCGCATTTCGCCATCGATATTCTCCTGTGAGTATGATGTGTGCCCATCCTAGTGGCGAGATATGCGCCAAGAGGTTTTGCGAGCAATCGAGCCCAGCTTTTCGCCTTTGCGCGACAGCAATACCAAGTTGTTTGGTGTTCCAATAGATTATGATAGCGGTCAGCAGGTTCAGACCGGCGATACGGAAGTGCTGGCCTTCTGTGGTGCGGTCGCGGATTTCGCCTTGCCGCCCGATCCGCAATGCGCCCTTCAATGCATGGTGTGCCTCGCCTTTGTTGAGGCCTATCTGGGCGCGGCGCTGCATATCGGTATTAAGCAGCCATTCGATGATAAACAATGTCCGCTCGACCCGCCCGATTTCGCGCAGCGCAAGTGCCAAGTCGTGCTGCCGCGGTCGCGCCGCCAATCTCTTGAGGAGATGGCTGGGCTGCATCCTGCCGGAGAGCATCGTTGCGATGCTGCGCAGGACATCAGGCCAATTGGCGATGATGGTGGTTTCACGGATGCGGTCGCCCGTCAGGCCCTTCAGTTCTTTTGGGACTGCTTGCGGGTCAAAGACATGCAACCTCTTGGAGGCGAGATCGCGGATACGGGGGACGAACATGTACCCAAGCAAGGATGTGGTGGCAAAAACCAGATCGGTAAAACCGCCGGTGTCGGCATATTGCTCTTTGATCTTGCGGCCCGCCTCATTCATGAGCAGCCCGTCCAGGATGTAGGGAGCTTCGCTCACCGTGGCAGGGATGACCTGCGTGGCGAATGGCGCATACTGATCGGAGACATGAGTGTAGGCTTTTAATCCAGGCTCCCGTCCATACTTCGCATTGATGAGATTCATAGCCTCTCCCTGGCGCGTGGTCGGAAAGAATTGCCCATCACTTGAGGCAGTTTGACCGGCACCCCAGAACTGCGCCATCGGTAAGTGCGCTTGCGCCTCGATCACCATGGCCACTGCGCGGGCTATACCCTCGCTTTCGACATGCCAACGCGACAGGCGCGAAAGCTGGATAAAATCATGGGTGCTGGTTGCACTCGCCATTTTGCTCAGACCCAGATTGAGCCCTTCGGCCAGAACGACATTCAGCAATCCGACTTTGTCCCGGCAGGGCGCGCCAGTGTGCAAGTGGGTGAAGGCCTCGGTGAACCCGGTGGCGTCATCCACCTCCATCAGGATGTCCGTGATCCGCGCCTCAGGCAGCCGCCGGTAGAGATCAAGAACGAGATCACTGGCTTCCTCTGGAATATCCGCATCAAGACGTTCGACGCACAAAGTGCCGTCCTCAATGACGCCGCCGGGGAGAGTGCCGGTGCGGGCAGCAACTGCTAATCTCTTTAGCCCGTTTTCTAAGCGGCGCTTGCGATCTTCGATCCAGGTTTCCGGATCAAGCGGGATGACCAACCCCATAACCCTTGCCGTTTCAATCGGCACTAAAGCCTGCCTCATGTCGGCATACCGGCGGGAATGTGTGAGCCAGATATCTCCGGACCTGAACGTGTCGCGCAGATGGAATAACACTGCCACGACCCAGAGGCGTTCGCGGTCGGTCTCGGGATCACGGAAGTGCCCGCGCCACTTGGAGCGCGGCAGCAAAAAGGCCAGCGATCCGGTTGGGATATCTCGCTTTTCTCGGATGACCTCTGCTGCCTTCAACAAAGGCTGGGCCACATCCGCGCAGGAGATATCCAATGCCGATAGCATCCGCCGTGCATAGAGTTTGAGCCGGTGGAACCCCTTTGCGACGTGGGCCAGAACATCCGCCTTTACGGTTGCTCTGAGCTTCCCAGATTTAGCTACAAGGCTTTCCAGAGCACCCCAACCACAGGAGGCGTCAACCGCCCCGGCCAATGCCACCTCATCTCCTTTGGCCATCAACAACGTCGATCCCAAGGCCTCGAACCCGGCCAGCGTGGTCTCAATCTCCGCCTGTGCTTCAGCAACGCGCATGTCGCAGATTTTCTTTGCATCCCGCCAGATAGCTCCCACAATCCGGTCATGGGTCTCGACGACTGTATCAGCGACAGCCGCCGCCCATTCGACAACGCAAACAGCAAGAATGGCCAGGCGCCGATCACTGGTGATGTCCCGAAGCCCATCCGTAAAATACCGCTCCCCCTGACGGCGCAAGCGCGCGATCCGATGGGCTGGAATGTCGTCCAAAACCATCGGGGATAACGCGATCTCTTGCAAAAATTCCAGCCGGTCGAGTTGACGATTGATATCAGCGGAATTCTTCCCCACCTCAAACTGCCGCAGCCAGATGAAACGGCTTGTTCGGTTGTCCATCTCTTCATGAAGCAAGTCGTCGAGGCGGCGGCGTATTGCACTGTCGAGACGGGCTGCAATCCGGGTATCGATCCGTCGTTCGGCGGCAACGAGCGCATCGGCACAATGCCTTTCGATGACCGTCAACCCAGGTATAATAATCTGTCGCCTGCGACATTCTTCTACAAAACCACGTACCATACCTTCGCTGGACTGGGCGTCCTCGGCATGTTGACCTAGCCATCTCCGCATTTGCTTGACCCGCTTGCCGTCGAACATCTTGTAGCCATAGATCTTGCGAAGTGATCCAAGATGCTCTCTGCGCGTTTTCTCGCGGGCGGCATATGGCAGAAGATCGTCCGGTTTCAATCCAAGCTGGGTGGCCAAAAAACGCGCCACCTTGTCCGGGATCACTTCACCATGTTTCAGCAGCCGACCGGGATAGCGAAAGGCACAAAGTTGAAGCGCAAAGCCGATTTGATTTTCTGGGCGGCGGCGTGTGCGAATGTGCTCAATGTCATCATCCGCCAGAGTGTAGTGCTGAAGCAAAGATGCTTCGTCAGTAGGCAAGTCAAAAAGCGCCGCGCGTTGACGCGCCGTGAGAACAGTTCGGTGAGCCATGCGGAGTTTCCTTTCGTGATGATGTGTCGCGGAAACTATACATATTGAGACTGTCCGCTTGCCATGTCTTTTTCAATGTCTCAATATGATTGTCACACAAACCCTTAGTTTAATTGAGACCCCATGGCCAAAGTTGGATACGCACGTGTCAGTTCAGTCGGACAATCTCTGGACGTACAGCGTGAAAAGCTAAATGACTGCGACAAGCTGTTCGAAGAAAAGCGCAGTGGTACAACTGATACCCGCCCCATGCTCAAGCAGTGCCTGGATTATGTTCGGGAAGGCGATCAGCTGACTGTGACGCGCATCGACCGGCTGGCCCGATCCACCCTGCATCTGTGCCAGACTGCTGAGATCCTCCGCGAGAAGGGTGTCGATTTGGTTGTTCTGGACCAGAACATCGACACGTCGGATGCCACTGGCCGCCTCTTGTTCAACATGCTGGGCGCAATCGGCCAATTCGAGACTGAAATCCGCGCCGAGCGCCAGATGGACGGCATCAAGAAAGCCAAAGACCGTGGTGTGCACTTCGGAAAACGGCCCGCGCTTACAGTCGACCAGATCGAAGAGCTGCGCAAAAAACGCCAACAAGGCATCCTCATCAAGAATCTCATGGCGCACTACGGCCTCTCAAAGGCAACCATATATCGATATCTCGAAACGAAAGACGCCTAAGGCAATTTCTGACCGCAAAATTCTGCTTAGCGCCCTATTCTGCACTCAGCCCAACTCGACCCCATGAACGTGATTAATGCCGTTGCCCAATTCGAACGTGACCTCCTCATCGAACGCACCCAATCTGGCCTCGCCCGCGCCAAAGCTGAAGGTAAGTCCTTGGGACGGCCATCTGCGTTATCAGCGGATCAGCAGGTCGAAGTGAAAGAAAAAATCAAAAATGGAGAGGCAATCTCATCCATCGCACGACAGTTCGAGACCAGCAGGCAGACAATCATGCGCGTCAGAGATCAAGCATAATCCTGTGGGACTTCGCGTTCCTTTGTTGGGATAGACCCTAAATTGGCGCTGCGCTGGTGCCATGCCCCCCATCATCCATTTGGTAAGGGGGGTTCCCAATAATTACGTCAAATTGCATGTCGGCTCCAAACAACTCGGCGATCCGAGTCTTGATGTTGTCTGTGTGTATGAACGCATAGGCGTGGTTTTCTCGGTCTTCGCCCCTATCCAGCGTCGCTTTGCTTGCTCCGCAGAATTTGCATTTGCCTTTCGGATTCCATGTATGCTCTGTCCGCTCGAACCAGATATTCCCGGCCTCATTGTTGAAGCGCCGCGTCACCGAGTGCTCCCCGTTGGCGAATTTCGAGCAATAGACGCTGCGCCGTGCCATCAAACTGGTCAGTTGGGTGGTTCCGATGCCAAAAACCTGCTGGGTCAGGATGTGATCCACCCGCTCCTGAAGGTTTGGAATCTGACTTTCCAGCCCCAAGATCAGGCGCTTTGTGATCTCGCGGAGGAACACCCCTGACTTCGTGCAGGGGTCAAGAAATTTCACAGCCCTGTCTATCCAAATGTCTGCGCCATCATGATCTGTGGCCCAAGTTGCCGCCACGTTATCCAGCATCCGGTTGGCAAATTCAGGCGGGGTGAACACCTCGTCGTTCGAAAGGTTTGCGATACATGTCAGGACATCCGGGTTGCGCCCACGTAAGGCAAAGCCTTCATCAACACTCATACTGCCTCCTGCGGGTTGCCGCCCACCTCAGCCAGATCACTAACGGTCATCGGCGGGTAGGTCTTGGTCGGCGTGAAAATTTCGTGCTTCCCTAAGTGGGAGAACAAGGTCCCTTGGGCGCTGAAGGCGGACGAGCCTGTCAGTACGTCCAGCCGAAAATCCCGCCGCTGGAACTTACCCTTACCCAGATACCCCCATTCAGAAAAGGTAATCGGCGTGCTATCATGCCCCTTCATCGACAGGGCATCACCCTGAATCAGGTTCAGCGACAACACATGGGAAGCGGCCCCGTACAGATCGTCGGTCTCGTTGATCCGCAGGTAATCGGCCAGCACTTCGAGCATATTGGCGCGGCATTCGATGATATTGTCTTCCAGAAGTTCGATGCCATAAGCGCACATGAGGGCGAGAAGTGCGTATTGCCGCTTTTCGAATTCGGATTTCCCAAATTTTAATTCGACTGCGCAGAGCTTCCGCTTCAGCACTTTTACAAGGAAGTTACCGCTGCCGCAGGCAGGTTCCAGAAACCGCGAGTCAATCCGTTCGGACTCTGCTTTTACGAGATCAAGCATAGCATCCACCATCCATTCCGGGGTGAAGACTTCGCCATGGTCGGCCACGCGTTTTTTCGATTTGATCAAGCTCATTGTTTATTCATTTCCGCTGGCAGGTGCCGCTCCACATCCATACTTTGATGCAGGATACGCACAACGACAATTGATGTGTCATTCGCGCGCCGGAAATAGACCATATGCATTCCCACTATCGCTTTGTGGTATCCATCGCGGACTGTGACAGGGCGGTTCACAAGCGTTCCCTGAGAAAGACCGGCGCAAGCATCCCGAATGTCACCCACATAGCTTGCAGCTTGTCGGACTCCCCATCGCTCGACGGTGTAATCCCAGATGTCGTTGACGTCAGATTCCGCCGCTGGGGATAGAATATATCCCGTCAATGCGCCTGAGCTTCCGCTGTTTTTCGTGCGATAAAGCCGTCAAAGTCGAATGGCTTGGGCTCGCCAGATTGTTCGCCAGCGATTAGCGCATCCTGCAACGATTTCACCTTCGCTTCATGCTCTTCAAGAAGGCGCAGGCCTGCGCGGACAACATCGCTTGCTGATCCATAGCGCCCTTCCCCGACCTGCGCGTCGATGAAGTTGGCAAAATGGTCTCCTAATGAGACGGACGTGTTGCGGGGCATGATGCATCTCCTTTTGAAGCAATATACCAATATTTGGTATCTATGCTAGTGTTTACAACATTGCCAACTGTTGGGGCTCCACCCAATACCCGCGCTGACGCTTGGACGTTTCCAAAATGACCAGGGCCGCGACGGCTTGGACTTCATCCGAGAACCAATCCATCCGGACCTGCCCGCCCTGCCCGATGCGACCCCATTCCCGGTAGAGCGTCCATTCACCAAACAGGTTTGGCATGACGGACATCCGGTAAAACCGGGCGACATTGTTAGCAGGCTGGCGCTTTTCGAGATAGGTCTGCATGGCTCAGAGATGGTACTTGCGCGCGATTTCCAGTGCTTCGGCCTGTTCGGTGCCGATGTATTCCTTGGTGCTTTCAATGCTGGCATGGCCGAGCAAGAGCTGGGCCGCGCGCAGGTTGCCGGTCTGCTGATAGATATGCGTTGGGAAGGTCCGGCGCAGCGAATGCAGCCCGTAGAGACTGGGATCGAGGCGGGCCTTTTCCAGCCAGGATTTAAACACCCGCCAGAGCTGGCTTTCGCTGAGATGGGTGTGCGACCACCTTGCCCCCTGCCCCGTGAACAACCATGCATGCATCTGCTTTTCAGAGGCAGCGAGATAGGCCCGCAGGCTGTCACGCGTCCCTGACGACAGCCGCGCCTGGACCGGGCGCGCGTTGCGGCTTTCCGTTTTCTTCTGGCGGATCTCGACGATCTCGCGGACTCCTGCCGGGGTTGCCACGTCCGAGACCCGTAGTCGCACGAGATCCGAGCCCCTAAAGCTCGTATCAAGTGCCGTGTTGAACAGCGCCAGATCACGCAGCGCGCGATCCTGGCCTAGGATCATCCGGATCAGCGCAACCTGGTCGGGCGTCAGCGGTGGCTTTTTGCCCACGACACGGCCTTTGTTCCAGGTGGTCTCGGGTGCAGTCGGCATCACCAAATCCTTGCAAGCTTATTAGATAAATATACCCATAAACCGTGCATGATGAAAGTAGCATGTTACGCGATGTTGCGCTTTACTCAAGTTTTGTGCGATTTTGGCCTGCGGTTTCATGCGAGCTTTTAGAACAAAGCTCGCATGGAGGCCCTGAAGCAGATGCAAGCCACCGTGAGCAGTGAGGGATTGGGCCGACGTTTACCGCGGGCTAGGTCAAATGCTGACCAGTTACCTTACACCGTCATCTGAAAGTCCCTATGAACTTGCAAACTGCGCGATTTGATACCAAAATATTGTATACGGTAGCTTATTGGCCGCATATTGTTGTATCTCTGAGCGGCGCATAGGAGGCTTCATGGGTGTATGGAAGAAGAGATTTCGGGCACTACCACAAACAATCCGCGTGGAACTTCACCGGATTGCGGATGACGATATCAAGGCTCTGGCAGGTAAGAGGATAAGCCGCGACGAAGTTGCGGCGGGAACGTATGCGCATCTCGGCCTTACAACTGAAACACTTCAAGTTGGCCGAAGCTGGGAAGTTGTGCCGCCCATGGGCGCGGGCACCACTTCAAAGCGGAACAGTGAAGGCTGGACGGTCACGCGCAAAGACCTGCCCAAGTATCGCAAATACTTCTATCGAGACATTCCTATTTACGGCGACACAAGCCGCTGGACCACCGCCGCTATCCCGCGAGATGTGTATGAAGCGGACAGCTACCCGCCTTACCTTTTCCAGATAGAAATTTCTGTCCAAGAGGCTCTAGTCGATGGACGTTTCGGCGTAGTCTTTTCGATTGATGAAGTGTTTTCCAAATTGTCGGCTAGCTTTGAAGACGACCTTCTTTTTGCGGTCAACCTGCTTCAGGAGAATACCGGGGTAAGTGGTGTGGCGGCGACCGCAAAACCTGCCTTTGTTTTCACAAGTCAGCTTTGGTGGGACGTTTTTCCGCCCGGGCAGATAGCGGACCTAGCGATGCGTATTCAGCAAAATGGCGGTCGGAATCCGCCTGACTTGGCAATGATCACGGAACGTCTTGAGTTGTTTGAGCAATTCCAGCCGATCGAATACCTGAAGGGCTTGGGCGGAAACGATCATTACATTGGTGCGAAGTATGCCGACGATCTTGTCGTCTTCGAGAACATGCGCCACGGAAACGCGCTGTATGTTCTTTATGACGATTGGGCCACACTGTCACAAAAGCCCCGAAGCGAGATACTGAAGCTACCGACCAGCAAGTTTGACCGCATCATCCACACAGAAGGATGGGCAAACCGCTTCGCCGTGTTGATGCAACATGAGCTTCAAGCGCGCGGAACCCGTATCAGGATTGGTAGGCATCAAAGAAGGCGGCAACGCTAGGGTCTGTGAGGGTTAGCATGGTAGGCGGCACATATGAAGAAGCGGTCGCTTGTTCGCAATGGGATCGGAACTGCCGATCAAAGTGGGCGTGAAGGTCGGGGGCTCATCATCATGCGAAATATCGTCCAAAAGGGCGTATGATGATGTGTGAGTGCAGCAAAAAAACCCACATTTGTGGTTTTGTTAATTCAAGGTTCGCGATGCGTCTTACCTGATGGATAACCAACAACAGTACCAGTGGACGGATCGACGATCTTCTTGATATCGTCTTGCAGACCTTGGGTTCGTATCATCGCAAAGATACGGATTTCTGCGTCAGGGCAAACAGCCCGCAGCAACTCCGCACAGGCAAAACTTGTTCGGCCCATGGTGAGCACATCATCCACGATGGTGATCTTATTCGGCACGAAAAACGGCTTCTCCGCTTCGATGCTTCCCATGTGAACTGGTACAAGCGGCCTTTCCGCCGCTGGCGAGTTCGAAGAGCGCGGCACGGCCCTCGTTCTTTTCAGATAGGCTTGGACTTCCTGACCGAACCCATGCTCGTGCAACACGTCGCAGATGACCTTGGCAGGCCAGAGCGCCCCTTCTGGAAGCGGTGCAGAGCGCGGCACTGGCACAAGAGTTACATCCGGCCCCAAGAACGGTTGCAGGATGTTAGCCTTGGGGTCTTGGAGGTGTGGGATGGCCGAGGCAATGATATCGACCCGGCCCCGTTTGATAGCGCCACACGCTTTCCGGGATGTCACCGATAGCTCAGAGCTTCCGCGCGGGGAGTAATTAGCGAACGTGCCGTACTCATAGCTCGAAAGCACGAACGCCCCCAGCAGTGTAGTTAGGGATATCAAGTAGGATATCGGGCAGATCTTCGCGGCGGAGTACTTGCGCCCCGTACTCGATAAGCTGTTTTGGCCAGGTCAGGTTCGGATCAGTGGCGACGTTCTCAAGGAGGTAGAGGTCCCGGCCAAGCCGGATGGCTTCCCATCCCTGGTGACGTGTCCCACTCTTTTCGCTCGCCTCGATAACGATGGTCGCATCGCAGATGAGAGCCATCGTCCGGTTGCGGCGTGGGAAATTTTCACCCTTGCCCGGATAGCCTTCGGGAAACTGTGAAATCGCCAGATGATTTCGCTTGATCTCTTCGAGCAGCCCCGCATTTTTGGCCGGATACGCCTTGGATAAAGGGGTTCCAAGCACCGCAATGGTGCGCCCGCCCTCTTCAATCGCTGTCCGGTGCGCAACCGTGTCGATCCCCTCGGCCAAGCCGCTGACCACGATGATGCCCTGCCCTACCAGAGCGCGGGTGACAGCCTGCGCCCGCTTGATACCGTCCGGGGTGGCTTTCCGGGAACCAACAATAGCCACGCGTGAGCCTTCGGTCAGGAGCGACGTATCACCCGCCGTGTACAACACGTCCGGTGCGTTCTTTTCCTCGACCGGGCCTAACGGCCCAAGGGCTTCTCTCGTTCTTAGCTCTGCGTGCATTCTCATCTTGCGGCGATGCCTCTTAAATCATCGCCTTCCCCCTTGTTTTTATAACACAGATCACGTCCATGCAACGCTATCCACAAACCCACATTTGTGCTTTTGTTCATTTGCGGGTTATCCCCGCCTCGTTTTCCAGCTCCTGCGTGCGCGCCTCAATGTAAGCTTGCAGCTCCCCGACCATCTTCCGATCCGTCGCGCTACAGGCCGTCTTGAACCTCGTGTGCATGCTTGCCGGAAGGTCGAGACTCAGACGCTTTGTCGGCTCGTCCGGCGCAGACTTGGCCACAGGCTTTACCGCCTGTGTTGTATCATGCCCTGCCCCGCCCCGCTCGAATGCGAGGATTTGATCATCCGTTGGCTGCTGCTTCGGTTTTGGAGCCGCTGAAAATGTCTTCTTCGACATACCGTTCAATCTCTTTTGTTAGGTGTTCGATCTCGCGAGCCGCGTTGCTATCGCCAGCCCACTCGAAAATCGTTTGCCCCATGGTCATGCCTTCTGCGAAGGCAACACGTTGTTCGACCTCACTAGCCAGGATAGGTAGGCCCGACTCAGCGGCCATGTTGCGAATATCCCTCCCGATGACAGTTTTTCCTATTTTGCGGGAAACCACAAACCCACATTTGAGGGATGGCTTAAACTCCTGCGCCTCCTTGACTTGGCGCACCGTCAAATCAGAGGCCCAGGTCGAGAGGCCGGAGGGCTCAATTGGCAACGCCACGAAGTCAGACGCCACGATACAGGACCGGGCAATCTCTTCTGCGTGCGGCGGGCCGTCGATGATGGTGTGAGTATAGTCTTGAGCAAGCTTGAGCGCATCCCGCGCCATATTTGCCCGCGCCATGCTGACAACCTGGAAGGGGGCGTCTTCCCGCAGGCTCGCCCAAGTGGTGGCGGAGCATTGCTTGTCAGCGTCGATCAGCAGCACCCGATGGCCTTGCCGCGCCAGGCAACCCGCCACATTCACCGAGAGGGTGGTTTTGCCGACACCGCCTTTTTGGTTCAGGAAAGATATAATCATGAAATCCATCTCACCACATTTGTGGGAATGCGTAAAGCCACAAACCCACATTTATGAAATCATAAGTTCTGGTACGCTCCACGCTTCTTGCAGAAAGCAAGGAAGTGATTGTCGGAATCCTTGACGTCGATAGCCTTGTCATGCACCCATGACCGCCACTCATTCTCTAGGACGTATATATCCCAACCCGGCGCAAGCCGCCGCGCCTCGTCATGCGTATCCGGCCTTTTGAACCGCAGAGCTTGGAAGGGCAGAGCGACCACGGCCTCAGCACCCTTGGGGCGAAACACGGCATTATCGCCCTCAATGCTCATGGCATAATCAGGCAGATGGTCGTGCGCCCCATCATCCTCGATGATCTTCGAAATGAGCCGCCGGAACTCCTTTGTAGTCGAGCCCGAGCCGCATTTATCACGTAGGAGCGCAAGGCCGCACTTCCACTTGGGTTGCGATCCGCAATGCTTCCTGGCCAGCTCGTAGAGCCGCCGTTCAAGCGGCTTTCTGAGAAAGAAGTACTGTTTGTTCAGTGTCAGGACATGATTGTTCTCAATGGCATCGAAGACCCAATCCGACAAGGTGATCTCGATATCGAGCATCCGGCCTTGGCGCGTCTCGCGGATAATCTCGGCGGATTCGATGAGTCCAAACACCTTGAAATACTCCTTACCACCCTGACGAATGTTAGTCTCGATCTGCGTGCCTTGCAGCCGCCGCAACGCGTCCTTCAAAAGTTGGTAGCCTTGCCCTGAGGTCTGACGGTTCGTCGCCACAAGCAAGTCATGGGCTTTGAAGCGCATCGACCGGCTGACGTTCCGTCCTTCGTTGAGCGCCGCCATGCATTGGCTGATACAGTAAATCAAGACATCACGGTCATGCACCGTGGCCAGCCCGTAACGTGATGGGGACACTTCGATCGAGTTGTCGCCATTCTGATAGCACCGAGGCTTCATGTCCGCTTTGGTGGACAAGGTGAACACCGGATGCTCCATCGAGGCCATGTCACCCTTCGGCACAGCATCCACGATGTCGCAAACAAACAAATCTTTTTGCGGATGACGGTCAGGCAGAAGCGGGGAGCGCGTCTTCGTCATTTCACACACCTTCCGTTCGTTTCAAGATTCGTCATTTCACACACCATGGGTTACTATCGTCATTTCACACACCAGCCGTCAAGACTCGTCATTTCACACACCAATCTGCCTGTGGATAACTTTTCGCCGACTTCGTCATTTCACACACCCAGATTCGTCATTTCACACACCAACTTTCGTCATTTCACACACCAGACATCTTAAAAAATGATTATTATTCAAAGCGTTAAAGACAGAATTACAAGGTGTAACTCTATTATAACTCTATTTAACTCTCTCAAGAAGCCGAACTCATAGCAAAATGACGACATTATTCTCTCAATTCAAAGGATTCTGATCAAACCGCCCACGGTAAGACTTGCTCTTGAAATAAAGGTTCTGCTTCGCACGAAGAGGGTTCCTATTCCCAACCAACAGTAGCAGCTCATCGGCTTTCATGCCCATCACCTGCTCTGCAGTCATCAACTTCTGGCTTTGCTCAGAGTAGGAAAAATCACGCGCTTCGTTCGCTGATTTACCTTCACTAATTTGCTGAGAATAGACGGTGTTCTCGCCGAGGTGACGCGCTGCCCATTCGGCGGTTTCAATATCATTCAAGTTGAAGACACGCTTTGTGATGCAAGATCCAAAGATCGAACGCGCGTCATTGGGACCGTAGGCTTTTTCAACTTGGCCCGTGTCCTGGGTGACGAATAACGCCTCGACACCAGCCCCTGCGGCAACGTTGGCGATGTTCATGATCTGCTCCATGCGCCCCATCCTGACAAACTCATCGAGGACGAGCAGGATAGGGGCCTTAACCTTCCGCCGCCCGTCCTGGCGCACGACCGTTCCCAGAACGAGATTGATGAACAGCCGCATGAATACGGATTGCTTATCCACCTGATCGAGAGGGACAGCGATGAACAGATCGACTTTGTCATCGAGGAGATCATCCATCCGAAAGCTGGAGCGTTGCAGAAACCGCCGCATGTTGTCCGACTGCATCC
>Ga0307930_1000405_pt1 | contig 34446 bp, 31 predicted proteins | sample OrgLakmetageno46_FD_203161 | JGI IMG/M metagenome (GOLD analysis project Ga0307930, IMG submission 203161) | Saline water microbial communities from Organic Lake, Antarctica - #46 | ecosystem: Environmental > Aquatic > Non-marine Saline and Alkaline > Saline | place: Antarctica: Organic Lake...
CTGTGAAAACGCCAAAAGCCACCCTGAAGGGCGGCTTACAACGCATTGATATTATTTGCTAAGTTTGGTTGCGGGAGTAGGATTTGAACCTACGACCTTCAGGTTATGAGGCTCATCCAGACATCCGGAATAACTTTTTGATTTCCGATTCTTAGCCGATTTTCACACCCGCAACGTCGGCGTTGTGTCGCACGGAACAGCCGCAAACCGATGGAGAGATACGGTAGTTGCATCATCCCACCCGCTTCTCCGCGACCATAGGGCAGACTAGAAGTCGCTTAGAAAGGCAAAGCGCGCCCGCCCTGTCGGTATCCCAATCTTAATGGCGGCCGCCTCGATTTTCTCGCGTTCGCGGTCTCCGCCATGGTAGGAAATTGTCCACTGCACATCTACGGGTAAATGTTTCAGCATCTCTGCAAAGTAAGGGGCGTCAACGTCAGCCAACCCATGTCCGAAGACATAGACTTCAGGCACCTCGTCAAGCCCCGCGAAGAATGCCTGATTGCGCAGGATGATCTCTGCAGTCGGCTTGAAGGTTTCGCGGAAGTATTCGTCAATCAAGCGATAGCCGCCAGCGACGCGCGTGTCGGTGTCTTCGTCGATGCGGCCTTCCCACCGGTCCTTGGCACCCGGTGTCCAGCCGTGCCCGAGCACAATTTGAGAAGACGTATCTGCCAAAGAGCCGTGGATGTGCAGGACGTTCGCCGCGCCGTAGAGGCTTTGAACCGTGGGCGTGTAGTTGAAGTTCAGGAATTTAGCCTGCGGATCGATGAGGCGGACAGGTGAGGCAATTTGCGTCGGTATGCTGAGCGTACCCAGCCAACGCACGAAATTGTTATGAAGGCCGGTTGAGAGGGAACGGATCACTCGGTCGAGTTCGTATTCGAAGTCGTGGTGGCCTGAGTCACTCCAGTCGTCAGCCCCATAGCTCGGCAGAAAGTTCGATCCGTGGTCCAGAAGCTGGTCAATGTCGAAATGTTCTAGGTTGTTCTCAAGATCCGCCCAGGCGTTCTGCACTTTGCCTTCAGCGTCGACGCAGGTCGGCAGGTATTCTTCGACGGCCGCGTGCACTTCGCGATCAACGTTCTCTAACCAATCCGCAAAGTCTGTGTATCTGGACCTGACCCCATGATGGATGTCGAATCCGTTGCCAATTATAAACAGCTTCGTAATGGCACGGGCCCTCCTGCCGTCATTCAGCCCGCAGTCTAGCGCAGTAACCGATCCGCGCAATCCCGGGCGAGTGGAGCGGCGATTTGGGCCATGGGGCATACCTGACAACCCTTTGGATCAATATGCTGACGGGAAGAAAAACGTTAACCCAGCAGCTTCGCCTCGACCATGGCCATTGCCTTCTGGTGGTCGGGAGAGGGGAAAAGGTGGCCGTAGCGTTCCATGGTCATCTGGATGGAGGAGTGGCCTGCGAAGGTCATGATCTCTTTGATCGAAAAGCCCTGCTCGATCCACAGCGACACGGCGAAGTGGCGCAGGTCGTGCCAGCGCATGGTCACCTCGACCTTTTTCTGCAGCTTGCGGAACCGGTCCTGCGTACGGGTGTGTTGCAGGATCCCGCCCTGCGGCGCAGGGAAGGCCAGCCCCAGCTCGCTTTTCGGGCAGCGCAGTTTCCAGCGGCGCAGGGCGTTCAGCACCATCGGCCCGGCAGGGATATCGCGGAACCCTGCTCGCGATTTCGGCTCGCCCATCTGATTGTAGGCGTCGGCGCGTTGGCGAATATGGATGAAGCCCTTGTCGAAATCGACGTCCTGCCAGCGCAGGCCCCGCAGTTCAGAAGCGCGCAGGCCGCCCAGCGCCGAGACGATCAGGTGCGGTTTGAAATCTTCATCGGCGGCCTCGATCAGGGCGCGGATCGCCTCCTTCGAGGGCACCGGGGCTTTGTGCTCGATCCGGCTGGACTTGATCACCCGCACTCCGTGTGCAGCATTGGTGAACAACTGCCCGTTGTCGATGGCATGATCGAGTACCAGCTTCAGCACGGAAATCGCGCGGCGGGTCAGGTGTTCGGACCGGCCATTCAGCAGCAGCCGGTCGCGCAGTTCATTGACATGGCGGCGGGTCAACTGGGCGATCAGCTTATCCCCGATCCCGATGACCGGCGCGTTCAGGTGCAGCCGCACATAATCGCTGTAGCCGCGCAGGGTCGAGCGTTCCATCCGCCGACCCGTTTTGCAGCGCACCTCGCAGTGGTCGAGCCAAACCTTCGCTGCGTCGGCCACGGTCGTGCTGTCGCTGTCGGCCAGATAGGTGTGGTTGGCGACCAGAGAACGGACCTTCACCAGATAGACATCCGCATCCTTGCGGCGCGGGAACAGCTTTGACCGGCGTTTGCCCGCCTGGTCGGTGAAATCCACCTGCCATCGGATGAGGCCCGAAGGCAGCGTGCGTTTGCGGATCGTGGCCATGATTTCCCTCCATGAGCGTAAGAAACAGGAACGGTTGTCAACGCGCGCGAATGGCGCTAGAGACAACCTCACAGACACTTGCAATGAACTGTTGCGTGTGTAAAGCCCTTGTTCATGAACGGAGCCCTTAACAATGACAGCCAACGAACGGAGCGGTGCGGAAGCCCCCGAAACGTTCCTTTATGGCGACACGGAAGCGGTGGCAGCATCAGGCATGCCCGTGCCGTCCCTGCGTGTCTTGAAGACTGCCGGGGCCATTCAGGCCCAGAAAGCACCCAAGGAGCATGGCGGCTTCAAACGCATGTGGCACGAGGAAGATGTGCTGATCGCCTCGATTGGTGCCGCGATGAGCGAACATTTCGCATGGAACATCCGGATCGTGGCAGAGGCGATGGCCAAGACAAGACCAGGCACATGGGCCGCGCTGACAGCCTCGATTGCGGGGACGATTTCGCCGGAAGATGGCGCGTTGATCCGATCATCGCCAGACGACTGGCATCTCGACCTGATCGACCGAAAGATTCTGTTCCTGCGTGTGCCGCCGCTGTTCGCCACCCTTTTCTTCGATGCACCGCCCCGAGAGACCGATCTGCTTCTTGGACGGGCGACATCAAAGGACACATTCCAGATGCTGCCGTGGCTGCTTGGCAGTCCGGAGGGTCGCGCCAAGCTCGCGACCATCACTTCCCCGGCGCAGATCACGACCGCCGAACGAACCTACAAGCTGGCCATCGCAACCCGTGCCAACGCGCTGAGCACCGCCAGCATCAACATCAGCATGCAGATACGCGCCACTTGGCGACGCCTCCACGGACTCGACGCCCATTTCATCCAGCAAGCCATGCCCTAGAAAGGAACCACCCCAATGACCCACCATCCCCGATCCATTGACAGCATGAAGCAGATAGCAACCGAGGCGACGCTGGGCGATGATCTGCTGCACGGCGCAGATGCAATCGCCAAGTTCATGTTCGGCGACGCAAAGCACCGCCGCAAGGTCTACTACCTGACCGGGGAGGCACCGAAAGGCATGCCGCACTTCAAGATGGGATCGTTAATCTGCGCACGCAAAAGCACCATCCTGAACTGGATTGCCGAACAGGAGGGTCGTGCATGACAGCCGCGCCTGCGGATGATCTCACCGACCTGCGCCTGACCCTCCATCGCAACTCCTATCACCCCGTTCCTGTCCTTGGTCCGCATGTAGCCACCAAGGCCGCCGGAAAGCGTCCAGCCATGAAATCATGGGAGGCCGTCTGCGCGACGGCGGACGAGGCCGAAATCACGCGCTGGACCAACGCCCAGCGCAATTGCACCAATACCGGTCTGCTCTGTGGCACCCTGATCGGCATCGACATTGATGTCCTCGATGCTGGCCATGCAAATCGACTGACCGGCATGGCCACCGATATGTTGGGGCCTTCGCCCTTGTCCCGCATCGGGCGCGCGCCGAAGATCCTGTTGGCCTTCCGCACCGATACGCCCTTCGACAAGGTCCAGACCAGCGAGTTCCAGATGCTGGATGGCACGGTGGCGCGGGTCGAGGTGCTGGCGACCGGGCAGCAGTTCGTGGGCTTTGGCATCCATCCCGACACCAAGGCCCCTTATCACTGGCCGGAACGCTCGCCACTGGATGTACCCCTCCATGACCTGCCCAGCGTCAACCGCGATGGCTGCGCCGCCTTCATCGCCGCCGCTGAGGATTACCTGCGCAAGGTGGGCGGCCAGACCACCAGCGAGCGACGCGTCATGGATCGCGAGGGGCGCAAGCTCGCCGGGCTGAAGCCAAAGGAAGCCCCGTCGCCCGACCTGATTGCCGAGGCCGTGACCCATATCCCGAACAACGACCTGCCCTATGATGAGTGGATCAAGGTCGGGCTGGCCCTCTACGCCGCTCTTGGCCCCGAGGGGCGCGACCTGTGGGAGGTTTGGTCAGCCGAAGCCGCGAAGAACGATCCGTCGCATACCGCCCTGAAATGGGACAGCTTCTCATCCGTACGCAACGTCACAGTCGGTACGCTGTTCTGGCTGGCCAAGCAGAGCGGTTGGCGCGCCGCCCAGCCACGCCGGGTGCGCACAGCCCACACCAGCCGCGACGCGGGTGACGAAACCGCGACCCAAGGCAACCGCCCATTGATCCGCATCCGTGCAGGGCAGATGCCCGAGACCATCGACGAGGCAGAGGCGGCCCTGATCGGCGCTGGGCTTGGCTTCTATCAGCGCGGCAGCATCGTCGTGCGCCCGGCCATGGTCCCGGTGGCGATCTCCGGCGGCCGCCAGATCGACGCACCGCGGCTCGTCCACGTCAAGGCGCATCATATGGCCGAGGCATTTACCAAGGCCGCCCATTGGGAACGCTTCGACATGCGCGCCGGGGATTGGGTTAACACCGATTGCTCTCAGCGGCTGGCGGAAACCTATCTGGCGCGCGAGGGCCAGTGGCGGCTGCCGGTGCTGACCGGGATCATCAACGCACCCACCCTGCGCGAGGATGGCTCGATCCTCGACCAGCCCGGCTATGATGCGCAGACCGGCCTGCTGTTCGACACGCAGGGCGAACGCTTCCCCCTGCTGCCGCGTGAGCCTGATCGCGACACGGCCCTGCGGGCGCTGGGCTTCCTGCGCGACCTGATCGGCAGCTTCCCCTTCGTCACGCCCGCCGACCGATCCGTGGCGCTGTCGGCCATCCTGACGACACTGTTTCGCCGTTCGCTGCCCACCGCGCCCTTGCACGGCTTTAACGCGCCCACCGCGGGGACGGGCAAATCCATGCTGGTCGATCTGGCCAGCATTATCGCCACCAGCCGACCGGCCCCGGTGATCGCGCAGGGCAAATCCGAGGAGGAAATGGAAAAGCGGCTGGGCTCGGCCCTGATTGCAGGCGACGTGATGATCGCCATCGACAACTGCGAAGAACCGCTGGGCGGTGAGTTGCTCTGCCAGGCGATGACCCAAACCAGCCTCAAGGTCCGGATCCTCGGCTCCTCCATTAACGCCGAGGTGCCGAGCAACGCGACCGTGTTCGCCACCGGCAACAACCTGACTCTCGCAGGCGACATGACCCGCCGCGCCATCCGCGCCACGCTGGATGCCGGGGTGGAACGGCCCGAACTGCGCGCCTTCGACCGCGATCCGCTCGCCATGGTGGCGGCCCGGCGCGGCGACTATGTCACGGCGGGTCTGACCATCCTGCGCGCCTTCCACGTCGCAGACCGCCCGTCGCAGACTGTGCCGCTTGGCTCCTTCACCGCCTGGTCGGGTTGGGTGCGCGACGCGTTGATCTGGCTGGGTGAGGCCGACCCTTGTGAGACGATGGAAGGCATGCGTGGCGCGGACCCGAAGCTGGAGGCGCTGACGGCGGCGCTGGAGGAGTGGCGATCAGTGATCGGCACTGGGCGCGTGACCGTGCGCGAGATCATCGAGCGGGCCGCCGCGCAGCAGACCCAGTTGTTCGGCAAGGCCGAGTTCGTGAACCCTGAGTTCCGCGAGGCCCTGCTGCGCGTCGCGGGCGAAGGCGGGGCGATCAATGGCACCCGGCTTGGCAAGTGGCTGTCGCAGCATCAAAACCGCGTCGTCGCGGGCCACCGCATCATCGCGGCAGGCACCACCGGCAACCGGGCGCGCTGGCAACTGGACGTCGTGAACGCCGATACCGCCACGATCAACAACGGTTCTGATTCATTCCGCAGGGCTGCCAATGCGTGACGACCAGTCCCGGATTGCCCGGTTAGGTTGGGTGGGTTGGGTTAGGTGCTCCCCACTGGTAACAATGTTTGTCACAGAAACTGTCAGTGACGTGGCACAGACATCATGGCGACATGACACCACACACATCGCAAGTGACGTGACACATACGGGAAGGGGCCGGGATCACCTCACCCAACCCACCCACCCTAACCAGATGGATCGACAACGGGCGGCACGGCTCGGGATGCCTCGTGACAAGATCAGAACCGTTGTTAGCAGCCGGGCGGTTCCTTTTGGGCCGATTTGTATGCGGGGGAGCACAGCGCATGACCCCGCCAGCGTCAGGGGGCGGAAATGACTAAACTCAACGCCTCTGAAACCAAGACAGCTTTCGCCGCCCGGGTTGGCCTGACCAAAGGCCGCATCTCGCAACTGGTGGCCGAGGGTCTGCCGGTGCGGCCCGATGGTCAGATCGATGTGGCCGAGGGGCTGGCATGGATCGAGGACAATCTCGATCCGTCGCGTCGCAACAAGGGTGGTGCTTTCGCCGCCCCTACATCGCCCGCCCGCGTCTCAACCACGCTGGCAGAGGCCAAACGCCTGCATGAGATCGTCAAGGTGCAGCGTGCCAAGCTTGCGTTCGAACGTGAACAGGGTCAGTTGATCGAAACCGTCTCCGCCACACGCACGGTATTCGCCCGCGCCCGTGCCGAACGCGACGCCCACATGGCGTGGGTCCAGCGCACGGCACCGTTGTTGGCCGCCGAGGTCGGGGCTGATCCGCGCGCCACCTTCGCCGCGCTGGACAGGATGATGCGCGAACATCTGGAATACCTCGCCGACATGCCGTTGGGGAGCTTCGGCGATGGTGCCTGAGATTGACCTCGCATGGCGGCGCGGCATCCGCCCCGAGCCGCCGATCCCGGTGTCGGATTGGGCCGACCGGCACCGCATCCTGCCGCCGACCTCGGCGGAACCGGGCCGCTGGCGCACGGACCGCACCCCCTATCTGCGCGCGGTGATGGATGCGCTATCCACCTCCAGTCCCTATGAACGGGTCGTGCTGATGAAGGGCGCGCAGACGGGTGGGTCCGAGGCCGGGCTGAACTGGCTGGGTTACATCATCCAGAACGCACCCGGCATCGCCATGCTGGTGATGCCCTCACTCGACATGGTGCGCCGCAACACCACCGTGCGGATTGATCCACTGATCGAAGCCACACCTGCCTTGCGCGATCTGGTGTCAGCTCCAAGGTCGCGCGACGCCGGGAACAGCCTGTTCCGCAAATCCTTTCCCGGCGGCCAGCTGGTGATGACTGGCGCGAACAGCGCGGTGGGCTTGCGATCCACGCCCGTACGCTACCTGTTCCTGGACGAGGTGGACGGCTATCCCGGCGATGCCGATGGCGAGGGTGATCCGGTCGATCTGGCGATCCAGCGCACCACCACCTTCCGGGGGCGGCGGAAGATTTACATGGTCTCGACGCCCACCCTGAAGGGCCATTCCCGCATCGAAGCCGCCTATCTCGACAGCGACCAGAGGTATTTCCACGTGCCCTGCCAGCATTGCGGCGACATGGCTCCGATCACTTGGGCGCGCATCCGATGGCCCGAGGGGCAGCGCGACGCCGCCTATATGATCTGCGATGCCTGCGGAGGCGTGCATCATGAACACGAAAAGCCCCGGCTTCTGGTCGCTGGCGAATGGCGTTCGACTGCGCTGGGCGATGGCCGCACGGCGGGGTTCCACCTGTCGTCGCTTTATTCGCCGTGGGAAACTTGGGCCGAAATTGCGCTGGATCATGCGCGCGTCGCCAAGGATCCGGCCCGCCTGCAGGTCTGGGTCAACACCAAGCTGGGCCAGTCCTGGGAGGACCAGGCGGGTGATACCGTCCCTGCTGATCCCCTCATGGCACGACGTGAGGACTGGGGCAGCGACCTCGCCCCCGGCGTGGCCGTGCTGACCGCAGGCGTCGATGTGCAAGGTGATCGGCTGGAGGTGCAGATTGTCGGCTGGGGCCGCGACGAGGAGGCATGGGTGATCGACTACCGCGTCCTGTGGGGCGACCCATCCGGCCCGCGTCTCTGGGCAGATTTGGACGGCGTGCTGAACGGAACCTATGGCGAGCTACCCGTGCGCGCCGTCGCCGTGGATACCGGCGGCCATCATACCAAGATGGCCTATGAGTTCTGCCGCACCCGCCTCGCCCGCCGCATCTGGGCGATCAAAGGCCGTGGTGGCCCCGCCATCCCCGTCTGGCCGCGCCGTCCCACCCGCAGCAACAAGGCAAAGATTCCGCTCTTCATCATCGGCGTCGATGCCGTGAAGGACGCGGTCTATGCCCGCCTGAAACTCACGGAACCCGGTCCCGGCGCGATCCACTTCCCACGCCGCCTCGACGCAGACTACTTTCGCCAGTTGACTGCCGAACGCGTCGTCACCCGCTTCGAAAAGGGCCGCCCGATCCGCTCTTGGCAACCAAAGCGCGACGGCGAACGAAACGAGGCGCTGGACACCTTCGTCTACGCCCACGCCGCGTTGCACGGGCTGATCAGCATGGGTATGCGGCTGAATGAGGAGGCAAAGGGCTTGACGGGGAAGCCCACGGCGCGCGCTCAAAATACAGATATGGTAGTCCGCTCTGCCTGGATGGCATAGTGGCTCATGGCTCTTCATGATTTAAGTAACAAAGAACTGGCTTGGCGTGCTTTGTCACTGTAAAGTGGTCAGACTAGGCCTCATCCTAGCCGGATGGGTCCTAATGACGAAGAGCCTGCTTCAGACAACACTGCAATCGGGTTTGTGCGGCAGCATAAGTCAGAGATGGTGTCATGGTTCGCAGAGACTGAGTACTGGACGACGTAGTCCAACTGGCGCATGGTCAAAGCGGTCATTGGCTTGATCACCGCTCCGGATGGGGAGACTTCCACGGGGCGGTAGCCAAACGGCGAAGCCCAAGTTAAGGTTGATAGAGATCTTGCGGTTCGACAATTCCACTTTGCAAAACGCTGTCGACGAATTGCGTCTGTGCACGCCGCAAGAGCATAGGGCGACGGCGGACAACTACGTCTTTGAGGAAGCTGTTTCGGCCGAGCGGACGGCGACCTTTGAAACATTCGTGGGTGATGTCGCAAATGACCAAGCGCTAACGGATGGTCATGTTGATTACGTTCGAGGCAATATCGAAATAGATGGTGAGACGCCTGACACCTTTCGGATTGATCTTCGGCCATCCGGAACGAATAGACCAGACGAAGCGCAGGATCTGGTTCGTGTCGAGGGACTGCTTGGCCCGCTGGAGGCATGTTTTGGGTTCAGGGCTTCCGATGGCTACGATGTTTTGCTTCGGCATTACGAGACCATAAAGAAAGCGTGGCAAGACGGCAGCCATGACGGCAGTGCGCTTGTCGACAAGTTTCTCGAGATTTGGAACGCCAGACGCGACGAGCGCCCGGCCTTTAGCACCTTTCTCGACGGTTTGAGAGAAGACGCCGAAAATGCAGATTGGCAGCACCTTCTGCGAGATCGGCTGGGCCTTGCCCACTATGAGCCGCGGCCCGGCACGCCGATCCCGGTGGCCTTGATGGTTTATAGCGTCAGAGAAGTCATTACCGCCGCGCGCGCGGACGCCGTGCCGATTACCTGTCCGACGGTGCTGGATTCCAAGCCTTGGCCGTATTATTTCCCTGCTCCGGAAGTGATGCCTTACGGCCGCGCGATGGCGTTGCGGACCGATGGGGGCGAAGAGAGCTTGCAACCAGAGATCCTTCATACGAGAATTGAATTTAAACGAAGTCACATTAAAGCTATGGCATTGATAGAACGGCCTTGGGGGCCAAAGGAGCTTAGGGACTTGCGCAACCACCACCTTTTGAAAATCCGGCTTGCGCTGCTGGACGAACTAGCGGCGACCGGGCGGCCAGAATTTGGTGAGGACATGCCGTGATGGGTCTCGCGTCCGGCAAGGCAGGCGGCGAGAGGCATCCGTGGATAGCGGTCTTCGAGGCGGATCCGGCGACTGCTTTTGATCGGTTGATTCGCGGCTATGCCGATGTGTCGCCGTATCAGCGCGCCGAGGTGCCGGACGCGGCACGCATGCTGTTCGGCTCGCTGCCCGCTGACGATCCGGTGCGAGCGCTACTGGGCACTTCAATCACGGGCTGGCTGAACGCGCGGCGGCGCGAACCGATCCCGACTGATAGGCGTAGACGAGGCCGACTGATCCGGGAGATTTCGGATAGCTTCGAGATCATCCGCGCGCTGGAGCCGGGCGGAGCAGCGCAGTGGGTTCATGCCAATCGCATCAGGCTTATGGACTGGACGTCCCGGCTGGTCGACTCGTCGGCACGGGATGCCCGCGCGGCCTTTTTGCTAACTTTGGCGGTCATGCAGCCCGTCGTTGAAGGTGAGGACCTGACGCGGCTCTGGATGGACATCTGCCGCGAAGCCGGAGGGGTCTTGCCTGGGGATTACTTGGATGTCGGGTTGATGGGACTGCGCCGACTGCCGAAGATGGCGCATCAGACGGCGGAGGCGCCGTGGCTTGCAGGGCTGGCCCAATGGGCGATGGCGCGGGAGCCGTCCGAGCAGCAGTTCGCGGCGGAGTGGCTGGCGTTGAAGCGGGTCTATCCGCGACAGCCCGGCCAATGGCGGAAGGAGATCGCCGCGCTGCTGCGCACCAGGCAATACCAGGATGCGGAGATCGAGCCACCAGCCTGGTGGGCCTGCGACCCGGAAATGGCGGTGATGAGTAGGCCTAATGCCAAGCTGGCGGACGGCCATCGTTCGCCGATGCCGGACGAATGCAGGGCGCTAATCGATCGGCTGCAAACCACGCCCTATGGGGAGGTGGCGTCGGCGATTGACACCTTCATGCAGGCGCATGTCCGCTTTGCGCGGGCAACAGGGATCAGCCATCACCTTGTCGCTGCGGTGCACCAGCTTGGCACCGCGCTGGCCAAGACGCGCGATGAAGCGGCGAGCATCCGGGCCGAGGATCTCGCCCGACTTGCGCTGCATTGGCAGCCGTTTGACGCCCATTCCTGGAACCTCTGGGCCGACGCGTTGGAAGCACGTGGTGCGGTTGCAGCGTCGGAAATCGTCCGGAGGGAGTATGTAGGGCGCCTCCCGTTCAATGTCGACGCGCGCAATCAGTTGGCCGAGATGCTGATCGCGCTGGACCGGTGCGAGGAGGCGCGGACGCTCGTCGATCGATGTTTCGAGGAAGGATTGGTCAACGAGGTCGTACATTCGCTCCGCATTCGGCTTGCCGCGCAGCTCGACGGGATCGAGGCGGCGAGGGAAGCGGCGGAGGCGGCCGTAGAGGAGTTCGCCGACAATAAGCTTCTGGCCGATTTCAAGTCGAAGATTGGCCGAGGAGAGAACCTGTGGGTCACGTCCTTCCGCTATCAGGAACACCCTCTCGCGCCCGTTTCAAATGCATTGGCTGCTACCGGAGGGGCAGGGGATGGTATGATTATCCGCCTGCGTGATCTGGCTCACGCCCGGACGCTCGGAGAACGGCTGATCGCTGGCTCTGATGCGACCGCTGTCGCGGAGGTTACCGCGCTGCTGGCCGAAGAACCGGACTTCGCTTATGCGCAGCTGCTGGCCGTGCGGGCTGGCATCTGGGCGGCCGATGAGGCGGAACTCGCCAGCGTGCCAGCGGCTTTCGAGCGGGCGCTGGCGGACGAGGATGCCCAGGTTTTTGCCAGTCTGGCGAAGCGCGCTCCGAAGCTGGAAGCTCTCACCTTGGTGGCGCGCGCCCTGTTCGGCGATGTCGACGCCCAAGACCGGATCGCCAACTGGCTCTCTGAGGCTGCAACAGACGAGACGGGCCCGATTTCGGACATGCGGCCAAGGCTGCGGGTGATCTTGGGCGGCGCTACCGATGCCGACGCTGTCGCCGCTGGCCTATCGTCGCAGCGCGAGAAAGTGCTGACAGTCCTTCGCCGGGTCAACGAGGCCCTGATCGACTCCGATCTTATCGCCGCATGATCGAGGCGGCGCAAAATTTCTAGAATGGTGCAACATCTCAACACCCACACCAAATTTACTCAGTAATGAGCACAAGTCTCGCATCAGGCTGGTCCTGGCCTCGGCGCCGACAATGTGCCGCAGAACGGTCGAGAATGTGAGTGTCCGTCGTCGAAAAATCTGAAAGCCCTAACCTGATCGCCGAGCCAAGGAACTGCCTTACCTCGCGTGGCGCAAGCGCCCTGCGCGGCTTCCAATCTTTCCCAGCGCTTCCCAATCGCTCTGATACCCCGGAGGCGCTGGAAATGAGACAATCCGCGCCATGCGGACGCTCCTTCATCGCCTTCTCGGGTTCACGCGCACGCGCGGCTTTGACGCTGCGGGTGGTGGTCGTCGTTGGGAGGGTGCCCGGACGGTCGATGGGCTGAACACGGCGATCCTGGCGGGCGCAACCACAGCGGCGCGACGCGCCGGATGGTATGCCCGCAACAACCCGTGGGTGGCGGCGGCGGTGGACAGCTTGGTGGGCAATGTCGTCGGCGCAGGCATCAAGCCGCAATCCACCCATCCCGACCGCGCGGTGCGCGAACGACTGCAGGTGCTTTGGCTGCGCTGGACTGATCATGCCGATCCCGGTGGGCTGGCGGACTTCTATGGGCTGCAGGCCATGGCCGTGCGCGCGATGATCGAAGGCGGCGAAAGTTTTGCCCGGCTGCGCGTAGTGCCGGATGCCCCTGCAGTTCCCTTGCACATCGACCTGCTTGATCGCGACCAGGTGCCGCTGGACCTGCATCGTGACATTGGCGGTGGCGCGCGCATCCGTGCTGGCATCGAGTTCAACGGCGCTGGGCAGCGCACCGCCTATTGGGTGATGCGGGATCGACCCGGCGATACGCTGACCTCGCTGCGGCTGGAACCGCTGCGCCTGCCCGCCACCGACTGCCTGCATCTGTTCAAGCCGCTCGCGGCTGGCCAGTTGCGCGGGATCACCTGGCTTGCCCCGGTGTTGCTGCGGTTGCACGAGTTGGACCAGTTCGAGGATGCGGCGCTTGTGAAGGCCAAGGTCGCAGCCTTGTTCACCGGCTTTATCACCGATCCCGACGGCACGGCGGGCGGTCTGACCGGCACCAACACCAACGGCGCGCTGACCGTGGGCATGGAACCCGGTAGCCTGATCCCCCTGCCTCCCGGCACCGACATCCGCTTTTCCAACCCGACCGAGAGCGATGCTTACGGACCCTTCGTGAAGAACCACCTCCGCGCCGTGGCTGCTGGCATGGGCCTGCCCTACGAACTGGTCTCGGGCGATCTGGAGGGCGTGACCTATTCCTCGATCCGCGCTGGGCTGATCGAGTTTCGCCGCCGTGTGGAGCAGTTGCAGCACAATGTCGTCGTCCACCTGTTCTGCCGCCCGGTCTGGGACCGCTTCGTCCGCCTGGCAGTCCTGTCGGGCGATTTGCCCGCCCACGATTTCGACCGCGATCCTGCGGCCTATCTCGGCTGCGAATGGCTCCCACCCAAGTTTGACTATGTCGATCCAAAGAAGGACGTCGAGGCAGAGATCCTCGCCATCAACGCCGGTCTCAAAAGCCGCAGGCAGGCGATTTCCGAACGGGGTTACGACGCGGAACAGGTCGATGCCGAGATTGCCGCCGACAAGGCACGCACCGATGCGCTGGGCCTGAGCTTTGGTGCGCCGCCCGTCGCCAAGGAGGACATTCCGAATGAATGACACCGTCACCCTGCTGACCCGCCGCGCCGACCTGGCCCCAGCCAGTGCCGATCGAGACGCTCGCACCGTCGAGGTGATCTGGTCCACCGGCGCGCCTGTCCGCCGCCGCGATATGGCTGGTCCGTATGTCGAACGCCTCAGCCTCGCGCCAGAAGCGGTGGACCTGTCCCGCCTGCAAGGGGCCAGCGTGCTGGATGCGCATCGCCAATCCGCTGTCCGCGATGTGCTGGGCAGCGTGCAATCCGCCAGCGTCGATGGCCAGCGCGGCACAGCGCTGATCCGCTTCTCGGCCCGCCCTGAGGTGGAACCGCTCTGGCAGGATGTGCTGTCAGGGATCCTGCGCCATGTCTCGGTCGGTTATTCGGTCGAGGAATGGGCCGAGACTACCGAGAACGGCGCGCGTTTGCTGACCGCCGTGCGCTGGACGCCCCACGAGATTTCCCTTGTCCCCACCCCGGCTGACCCGGGTGCCCGCATTCGCATGGAGACCAATATGACCGATACCACCATTACCCCTGCCCCGCCCGAGACCCAGACCCGCACCGCGATCAACACCGAGATCCGCTCCATCGCCCGTATCGCCGGGCTGGACCAGTCCTGGATCGACGGCCAGATTGACGCCGCCGTCGATGCCGACAGCGCTCGCCGTGCCGCCTTCGAGGCGCTGGCCAGCCGCAGCGCACCAACGATCCGCACGGAACAGGTCCGCGTCGAGATGGGCGAGAGCCAGGATGATCCGGCCTTGCGTGCCCGCCAGATGGGCGAGGCCCTCTACGCCCGGATAAACCCGCGCCATGACCTCAGCGAACCTGCCCGCCGCTATGCTTATGCCACGCCGGTGGACATGGCCAAGGAACTGCTGACCCTGCGCGGCGAGTCCACTATGGCGCTATCGCCCGCGACGCTCGTCACTCGGGCACTGCACACCACCTCGGACTTTCCCATCATCCTCGGCAACACGGTGGGCCGCGTGCTGCGCGATGCTTACCAGGCCGCACCTTCCGGCATCCGCCGTCTTGGCCGCCAGACCTCGGCACGGGATTTCCGGTCGGTGAACAAGATCATGCTTGGCGAGGCACCCCTGCTTGAAAAACTGAACGAGCACGGCGAGATCAAGGCCGGGACGATGGCCGAAGCGCGCGAGGCCTACAAGATCGAGACCTGGGCCAAGAAGATCGGCATCACTCGGCAGGTGCTGGTGAACGACGATCTCGGCGCCTTTTCGGACCTCGCACGCCGCATGGGCCAAGGGGCCGCCGAGACTGAGGCCCGGATCCTTGTCACTCTGCTTGAGGCGAACAGCGGCAACGGGCCGACCCTGTCGGACACCAAGGCGCTGTTCCATCTCGATCACGGCAACAAGGCAGGTACCGGCGCGGTGATCTCCGATACCACCCTGTCCGCAGCCCGGCTTGCGTTGCGCACCCAGAAAGGGATCGACGGTCGCATCATCCGCGTCACGCCGAAGAACCTGCTGGTGCCGCCCGCGCTGGAGACGGTCGCCGAGAAGTGGCTGGCGACCATCGCGCCCGCCACCGCTGCCGATGTGAACCCGTTCTCGGGTGCCATGTCGCTGGTGGTCGAACCGCGCCTGTCCAGTGCGACCCGCTGGTATGTCACCGCCGACCCCGGCGAGATCGACGGTCTCGAATTCGCCTATCTCTCGGGCAACGAAGGGCCTCAGGTCGAAAGCCGGTCAGGGTGGGATGTGGACGGTGTGGAAATCCGGGTGATCCTGGACTTCGGCGCAGGCTTCATCGACCACCGCGGCTGGTTCCAGAACGCAGGCGCGTGATGGCTGACCTCGCTCAACTCACCGCATGGCGCGATGCCCTGATGGCCGCCCGCTATCAGGGCATCCGCACCGTCGAATACGACGGAAAGCGGGTCACCTATGCGACCGACGCGGAAATGGCGGCCGCGCTGGGCGACCTCAACCGACAGATCACCGGCACCACGGCGCGCATCGCCATGGTCCGCATCCAATCCTCGAAAGGGCTGTGACCATGAAGAACCGTATCCAAAAGGGCGACGTCATCACTGTGCCCGCTCCCGCAGGAGGCATCACCTCTGGCGAGGGCGTGATCGTCGGCAACATCTTCGGCATCGCTGCCTATGCGGCCGCCGTGGGCGAACCGGTCGAAATTGCCACCACCGGCGTCTATCAATTGCCCAAAGCCATCGCCGCCGTGCTGACGGTCGGCACACGCGTGGCGTGGGACAACACGGCCAAGAACATCAACGTGCCGGGCACCGGGCGTTTCCCTGTCGGGATCGCGACCGAGGCTGCCGGGAATGGCATCACCAGCGCAGCTGTGCGGCTGGATGGCATCGGGACTGCCGCAGCATGATGGAGCGAGATATCCACGCCGTCCTGAATGGTCTCACTCTGTTGGTCGAGGATACGAAGGGCGTGAGCCAGCTGGACGCGATGCGCAACTATGCAGCGATCATGGTCCTGTGCGCCGATCTTCGGAAGGCGGCCGCCGAATACATTGGGACGTGGAACATCACCATGGTCATCGCTGAGTTGGAAAACCATATGGCGGCTGTCGCTGGGCTATTCCCCACTTGGGACTTGCCGGGGAATCAACACCTAGCCGGGGCGCATGCTGCCATCAGCAAGCTAGCCATGGGTACGTGCTTTGGCCAGCCTGTCTAGAACGCCATGTCGGTGATTTCGCGGAGGCGGGCGCGGTAGTGGTCCAGCGTGCCGACATGGCCCCAGTTCACCTCGTCGGGGCTGTAGCCGAAGTGGTTTGCGCTGTGCGCCACCAGGCGCGCAAGCATCGCGTCGATCTCGGTCTTGGCAGCGATGAAGGCGTCCAGCGCGGCTTCGTTGGTCTTGGGCATGGTGGTCCCCGAGTTGGTTTCGAGGACATGACGGCTCTGGTTTGCCCGGTGGTCAAGTTCAATCGGACACAGAACGTCCCACGAACATCCGACGATCTTCATGTCGCATGGGTGTTGCACGGAAGAAACCGGAACGGCTGTAAGCCTTTGGAATCGCAAAGAAACGTTCTGATCTCTGTTGCAACGCAAAAAGCGCCCCGTGGGGCGCCATGCATTGGCCTAAGCCTTTGATTTCTTACAATGAATTTTGGTTGCGGGAGTAGGATTTGAACCTACGACCTTCAGGTTATGAGCCTATAATTCAATGTTTCTAATAAGTTAACAAAATCAATCGCTTAGCCGATAAGCCTTTGATTTCATGAATTTTCCGACCCCGCATTCGCCGACATTCACCTTCATTCGACTGCAAACCCGGCGCGAAACGTGCATTCGCGGGTTGATGTGGCGTTGATGTAGACAATCTCACTGCTCCACTGGATCATGATCGCAAACGGCCCATGAACGAACGCTCTGGCGCGACGAAGGGCTGGAGGCAGCCCTAAGCGGACATCAAATCGTCGATCCGGCTGTCGCGCGTGCCCCGGCAAGATGGGCGGATGGACTAAGCCGCTCCGCGGCATTGGCGCCCAGTCGCAGCGTTAGGGTGCATTTCATTGTTTTTCTTTGTGGCTGGCCGTTCTGGGCTGACGATTGGGGTCTTTCCCACCGTCAGACAGGAGGCTCCCATGAAGGAGGAGAAGACCACCCCGCTGCGTCAGCGGATGATTGAGGACATGCATATCCGTGGCCTCGGCGAGAAGACGCAGAAGGCCCACATCCGCAATGTGAAGCATTTCGCCGCCTTTCTCGGACGAGCGCCGGACACGGCCACGCCGGAAGACCTACGCACTTATCAGTTGCAGATGACGGACGACGGGGTGTCTGCAAGCACGTATAACGTGCGCATCATCTCGTTGCGGTTCTTCTTCGGTGTCACCTGTGGGCGCGAAGATATGAAGCGGTTCATGCAGTTCCATCGCAAGCCCCGAAAGCTGCCCGTGGTCCTCAGCGTGGAGGAAGTTGCCACCTTGCTGGCCGCCGTTCCTGGACCTGGTCTCAAGTATCGCGCGGCGCTCGGGATCAGCTATGGCGCGGGGCTCCGGGCATCCGAGGTCTGCAATCTCAAGGTCAAGGATATCGACAGTGATCGCATGCTGATCCATGTCGATGACGGCAAGGGCGGTCGGGATCGCAAGGCGATGCTCTCGCCCAGCCTGCTGGATCTGCTGCGGGAGTATTGGCGCGAGTCCCGCCCAGAGGGCTGGCTGTTTCCCGGCAAACCGAAGATCACCCCACTCTCGCCACGCCAGTTGAACCGGGCCTTCACCTCGGCCAAACACATGGCGGGGATTGGTAAGCCGGCGACCCTGCATACATTGCGACACAGCTTTGCCACGCATCTGCTTGAGGCCAATACGGACGTGCGGGTGATCCAGGTATTGCTCGGGCACGCCAAGCTGACCACCACGGCGCGCTACACCCATGTGGCCACCAAAACAATCCGAGGCACGGTCAGCCCTTTCGAACAGATGAAGCTGTTGCAGGATGAGACCCTGCGACGAGGGCTGGAATAGTGCCCGGGGCCAGTGGCCCGCCCGAAGCTGGAGATCGCTGACATATTCCGCGCCCATGGTCCTGCGTGGCGGCAGGCCAATGCGGGGCATGTCAGCCTCTCCCAGCTCAAAGTAATGTCGGCGATTGAAGCCTGCCGGACCGAGGCGCTCGGTGGGCATGTGGCCGGGTGCGCCAAATGCGGCCACCATCACATCAGCTATAACTCCTGCAAAAACAGGCACTGCCCGAAGTGTCAGGGGCCAGCGGCGCGCGACTGGATGAAAGCGCGCGCCGAGGACCTGCTGCCCGTGGAATACTTCCACGTCGTCTTCACAATGCCAGCCGAGATCGCGCAGATCGCCTATTGGAACAAGAAGGCGGTCTATGGGCTGCTATTCAAAGCCTCGGCCGAAACGGTGATGACCATCGCTGCAGATCCCAAGCGCATGGGCGCGCGGGTGGGCATGACCAGTGTGCTGCACACCTGGGGCTCGGCGCTGACGCACCACCCTCACATCCACATGATCGTCCCCGGCGGCGGCCTGTCGCCGGACGGCACAAGCTGGATCGCCTGCCGCCCCGGGTTCTTCCTGCATGTGCGGGTGCTGTCGCGGCTGTTTCGACGCCTGTTTCTGGATGGGCTGATAGATTTGCACCGCGAAGGCCAACTGGCTTTTTTCGGCAATCTGGCCGGATTGTCGGCGGCAAAGGCTTTCACGACCTGGCTCGCCCCCTTCCGCAAATCCGAATGGGTGGTCTATGCCAAACCGCCATTTGGGGGGCCGGAGGCCGTGCTCGCCTACCTGAGCCGATATACTCACCGCGTGGCGATCTCGAACGCCCGCCTCGTCAGCGCGGATGCCCAGACGGTCGCGTTCCACTGGAAGGATTACCGCATCAAGTCCGGCAACCGCCAGAAGGAGATGCGACTGGCCACGCCGGAGTTCATTCGCAGGTTCCTTATCCATGTCCTGCCAGAAGGGTTCCACCGGATCCGGCATTACGGCCTGCTGGCCAGTTCGACCCGCAAGGCCAATATCACCAAGATCCGCGCCTTGCTGTGCGTCCAGCGCCCGGAGCAGGCCGTCGCCTCAGAACCCGAGGCCGAGATCATCCCGCTCACCCTGCGCGAGCCTTGCCCCTGCTGCGGCGGCCCAATGCGCATCATCGAGATCTTTCGGCGCGGGCAAAAACCGATGTCGCGCGCACCACCGAGGGAGCAGGCCGCATGACACACCGCCTGTCAGACCCCAGACAATGCCCCCGGCTGCCCCCCTGCAGACCCGGCCCGAATAGGGTGTGCCTGTCCATCATTGGCGCAACACACGGCTGCAATCAGGTCAAAACGTGCAGCTTTGTCGGGATCACCGAACGAATTTACGCCCGTCTCAAGCACCATGCGCACCTTCAACCGCACCCCCGAGGCAGCCGTTGCCCCAACGGTCTGCGCACTTTCCCCATAGGATGATCCAAGACCCCCGCGGCTTCCTCCTTCCGAGGTTTGTCAACGTGGGCCGCCACCTCATGGCCGCCAACGTCGCGCCGCGGCCCACATCGAAAAACCTTCAGGGAAGCGGACGTTCCGCGGCGCCTGCCTCCAAGGTCGCGGAAAGGCGGGACGCGGACCCCGTCCGGGCGTGCCATTGCTAAGTCAGCACTCCGCCAAAGCGGCCATCAAACACGCGCTAATTGCTGCTGTTCAGCCCGGCGCTATAACGAGCGAGCTTTCTCTCGTTTTGACGCGACTTGCTCAGACAGGCCGCGACGAAAAACAATTATTACTAAGCAATTCTGGCACTCTGCACTCCAGCTTTTCTTAGCAAAGCATATAGCGTAGCGATATTTGTACGGGTACCACGGCGCGCGCAATAGGTGAAAATGACGCGCTGCTTGGCGCGGGTAAAGGCGACGAAGAACCCGGCCGTCGCTTCGATCTGATCGCCGGCAAAACTCCACCACGCGCCATCGTCCAGACCGACGAAGATGACGCTGTGGTATTCGAGCCCTTTGCTCTTGTGGATCGTCATCAGCGGAATCGCGTGAACGCCTTCATAGGCATCGAGCGCTGACGACCAGTCGATGCCGCTGGACGACGACGCCAGCAGATGCACGGCCGCAGCATCAAGCACTTTGTCGAGCCAGCCGCCCTGGCGGTAGGCAGGATGAACCGCGATCAGCCGTTCTCGACCGATGAACGCCAGAATGTTGTCCACAATGGATCGCGCCACTGCCTTTGATTTTGGTGGACCGGGGTGCTCGGCGATCAATTTGATCGCGTAAGCGTCCAGTTCGTCGGCAAGTCTGGCGAGTGCGGCATCTTCATCAGGCGTGACACCGCGAAGGGCAGCCAACGCCTCCTGACAATCAGTCCAGTATCGACCGGCCCGCTTGATCATCGCGAGGCGCAAAATGGCGACAACCAGTTCCGATGCTTCTTCAGCCAGCAGTTCTTGCAACATGACCGCGCCGACGGTCCCGGCCTCATTGCGCAAGGGAATACCGGCGGCCGTGAAGGCCGGTTCTAGGACAGCCGCGTAGTCGACGGCCTTCTGACGGACAAGCAGAACGAAATCGCGCGGACCGAGCTTGTGGGTCTTCATCTCGGCGGCAACGAACGCCGCCAGGTGATCCGCCTCGATCTCCGGCGTCGCAAAATCCCAGATAGCGCAACTATCCCCGGCGATCGTACCCGCCGTTTTCGATACCGGCGCCACGGCCTGTGTGTCCAAAGCCTGTGCGAGAACGTGCTGGATACGTACCAACTCAGGCGACGAGCGATAGTTGTTGTACAGCGGCGTGCGTTTCCCGCCGAAGTCGGCATCAAAGGCGGTGAAAGGTTCATCCATCGCCATCGCCCAGCGCATGATCTGCTGTTTGTTGTCGCCAACGGCGGTAATCACCGTATCAGTGCCTAGGAAGATCGTGCGGACCAGATCATATTGGATCTGCGTCGTATCCTGGAACTCGTCCATGAACAGGTGCGAATAGGTCAGTCTAAGCGCGTCGCGTGCCATTGGATTGACCCGCAACAAGAGTTCGGTGAGCCGCCCGATCATGGGGAACGACAGGATGCTCTTCTTGCCCTCGTGAAGCGACATTTGCCAAAAGCGATCCGCCGCCCATTGGCCCGGCGTCGGCTTTGGCCAACCGTCCAACGGGATAGGCGATCCAAAGAGATGACGGCGCTCGAACGTCTTCACCGCGATGGCTTGGAGGTCAGCATAGGTGCCCACAGATGCCGGAGGCGCGCCGACTTGCTGATACAGGAAGTCGCGGTAATTCCGATCATTGGGGAACATGATTTCGTAGTCAGGTCGTGGTCGCCAGCGTTCGGGTAGCGCCTGGCCGAAGCGGTCGATGAGCCCTTTCGCAAAGGCGTCGAAGGTCATCGAATCGAAGCGCCCGGCATGATTGCGATGGCAGCGCTGACGGACGCGCGCAGCGAGGTTCGTCGCGGCGTCCCGCTTGAAGCTGATGGCGAGGATACGCCTTGGTGCGGGTGCGGTGCCCGTCTGGAGGAGATAGGCAGCGCGTTGCGCGAGCAATTCTGTCTTGCCCGCGCCGGGGCCAGCGATGACGGATCGATTGTCTGAGGAGCGAACAACCTTGAGCGCATTCGCTTCGAGCACGTCAACACCCACCGGTTTCCAATCATCCGGGCGAACCCGTCGCGACAACACCGCCATGGCTAGTCCCGCCGCAATGACTTGGCGATGTGCTTGAGAACCTCGGCCAGCACGGCCGGCATCTTCTCGGCCAGGTCCTTTTTCTTGATGTGAGTAAGGGCCGCGAGGTGTGTTGCCGGCTTGCTGTTGGTGAGAAAATGATAGCGATAGGCTGGAAGAAGTGCCGGATAGTCCTTAAACGGGCCGGTGTAGAGCGTGAGCCCTGGCCCTGCTGTTCCAAGAACCACTTCCGCTGCCTTATCGGCGGCCATCCTCGGACCGCTGCCCTTCGGAATAATCGCCTCATATGCGTCGGGGAAAGCCTCCAGCATGGCCAGATCAAGGTCGAGCGGTGCCGAGAAATAAACGTCATGCGGTTTAAGGCTATCGACCCAAGCTTTGAGGTTCTTGCGGTCTTCGGCATCCTGCCATGTGTGCATCACCGCGAAATCGGCATCGGGCAGGACGCCTTTGTCGATCTTCAGGAGTGTGGCTTTTGGTCCCCCGAACTCGATGAGCTTCTCGATCGCCGTCTTGACCCGGCCAAAGCCACCGCCATTGCGACCCAGATCGAGATCCAGAAGGGTTGCGTGTGGAATGCCCAGATGTTTCAGCAACCTCCAGAAATGCTGCACATGCCGCCCGCCCAATGGCACGATGGCGACGAAGGCAGGATCGATCAGGAGATCGAGCGCCTCCGCCAAGGGCGGAAGGACGATCCGCTCCGAATCTCCTTCGACGAGCAGCACGAACCGGGCGAAGTAGAGTTCGGGATACGCGAGCATGGCGCCACGGACGAACTTGGCGGCTTCATCGGTGCCTGTCGGCATCTTGATCTTCATCACCGTCGAGACCCGCGTCTTCGGATCGCAGCGGCAGTAGCGGACCTCACGCGGATTGACGCGGCTCAACACCGTCGGCGAATGACTGGTGACGATGGCCTGTGCACCGCCAGCATCGGTCAGCGAACGAACCTGACGGATGATCCGCGCGAGGAAGTAAGGAGAGAGATGGTTTTCCGGCTCTTCCAAAGCGAAGAGCGTGAGCGCGGGGATACGTAGCGTGTCGTCGCGAAACCCTTCGACTGTGCCAGCGACAACCTTGCGCTCCAGATCGAAAACGGCCGCAGCCAGCGCGAAATAGAACAGCGATTGCTGTCCGTCACTTAGAGCGTCGAGACCGCGTTCCCGGCCGTCCGGTCCCTGCTCGAAGATCACTGCGATTTTGTTGACGACGTCCTCGAACCGGCGACTGACTAGACTGAGCCGAGGTTTCGTATCGACAACGTCATCGTGAAGCCCCGACCAGCGCGCCTGCAAGGCTTTGCCGATCGCGGCGATCGCCGACTCGCCCTCGAATGCGGCCGCCAGATTTTCGGTGGCCTCCTGAACCGCCTCTTCAGTTTCGGACGACCATTCGATAGCGCGGAGCAGGCGAGCGGCGAGTGCTCCGGTCGTCGCCTTGATCTGGGCCGCCGCGTCCCGGCTGGCAGGCGTATAGTAGAGTTGGATGAGGCCGCGATCCGCCGCCGAGACTGGGTAGCACTTGTCCTCAGCAGGATCGTCATCGAGGGTGTCGACCCAGAAAAGATCCTGCGAAACCTCGCCCTCGACCGTCCCGTCATCTTCCCATCGCGCTTCCAGACGCAGGCGGCAAACTGGCGTTTTGCCCTCCCGTTCAATCTGCATGTGCCGGAACGACGGCGCGATCGTCTCCGGCGTCGCGGTGCTATCCGCCAGTTCGGGCAAACCAACCAGCACGTCGATGAACAGATCCTTGGGTTCACGATCGTCCGGATCGGCGTCTGCGCCTAAGTGGAAATCCGAACGCTGAACGGTGCGCTGCGCACGCGACACACCGAACAGCTTCGACAGTGCATGGAGCAGCGCGGTCTTCCCGGCCGCGTTCGGACCGACAATAGCCGTAATATCCGATGAGATAGGCACAGTGATCGGGTCAGGACCGAAACAGCGGAAGCAGGATAAGGTCACAGAGTCGATACGCACAGGCTTCCTTCCTTCAACCCACAGCGGGAACGCCGTGTCTTGCTGGATTATCACAGCAAGACGTCGCCGCAAATATAACACTGTGACGCGACATTAGATTAACGGAAATTCAATTTTGACAATCAAGGGTTTAGGTTCAGCTCATATGGAAAGCTTACTTTACCGTGACCTTCATCCGTTTCGGAATCAAGCTGTCCGCACCGAAAGTACAATTGGCAGCACCTTTCGCGAGACCTTTCGGGCAGTTTTCTCGCTCTCAGGTTGTTGTAAGCCCTATTGATTAAAATGACTCGGTCTAGTTAGATGACAGTAAGCTGTTGAAATTGGACCAAGCTTTCAAGGTAGGCCACCCGCTGACCCGGGCTCTGAGGGCTGAAGCGAGGAGTATCTTATGGCCGATGCGCCCACCGACAAGTTTTCAGCCGGCGAGCAGGCTCTCGGATACATTTATCAAGCGCGTCTTGCCCTCCTTCATCTTCTCAAATTACCAGAGAACGTTGCTGTTCTGCTTGAGATGGACGATGACCTGGATTTCATCGACGGCGACGGTGGCAAGTCATTGGCTTCGCTCAAGCACAAGGCGATAGGTGATCGACTGACGGACTTGTCGACCGATTTCTGGAAGTCCGTCAACATCTGGCTGGCGCGGTATGAGCGAGATGGCCGCGCTGCATCAGATCTGCAATTCTTCCTGTTCACCACTGGCACGGTGTCGACCGGCTCATTTCTTGCGAGCCTCCTCCCCGACAAACCTGCAGCTTCCAGTGATGCGGCAACACTGACCGAGCTGGCGAGTGCTGCACTCGCCAGGTCAACGTCGAAACTCATCGCGCCTATCGCCGCAGCTTTCAACGAACTGAGCGATCCCGAGAAGCAGGATTTCCTCGAGCGAATCCTGATCCTTGATGGCAGCCCGCGCATTGCCGATATCCCGGCACTCATAAGGGACAAGCACATGCGAAGCATCCGGCGTGAGCACCGCGATTTCGTCTTCGAGAGGCTGGAAGGCTGGTGGACCGATGCCGTGATCAAGCAGTTGACCGACGCTCAGCCAGAAGGGATCTTCGGCTACGAAGTTTCGGACAAGCTCTCCAATTTCGCCGAAGAATACAAGGCAGACAACCTGCCAATCACGTTTCGCGGAAAGGCGCCCGCCGACGAGATCGACACTGATGCCGATCCGCGCCTGTTCGTGAAGCAACTGCGCGAGATCGGCATCTCGTCCAACCGTATCAGGAGCGCAATTTTAGATTATTACAGGGCGTTCGAACAGCGGTCGGCTTGGGCGCGCGAGAACCTACTCGTGTCCGGAGAGGTCGAGGAATACGAGGACCGCCTCGCTGACGAATGGAACCGCTATAAGGATGTCATTTTCGAGAAGCTGGCGGAAGACAGCGCCGAGGATGCGCTGCGCGAAGCCGGCATCACTCTCTACAACTGGGCCGAATTCGAGACTGGTAAGATCGAATCTCTGCGCATTCGCGCACGAGTGACTGAGCCCTATGTCGTGCGTGGCAGCCTCCACATTCTGGCAGATGCCACGCCCGAACCTAGAGTCTATTGGCATCCCAAATTCATCGAACGCGTCTGCAAAGTTCTGGGGGTGGCCTCGTGAAGCGATGGGACCAGCGCCCCTTCGAGATTCGTAATTTGTTCAACCCAGCATTCTGCGGCTTGGTGCTGTTCCGCGCCCTGAACGGATATGAGGAAGAAGACGCACGCGGCATGCCTTTCTCGCTCTCGCTGCTCGTGCTGCCACTATGCTTGCACAAGGATTCGCGCGAGGTGATTGAGAGCAGTCCACGCAGCTACCTTCTTAAGACCGCGGAGAAGAACCAGCAAATCATGGTTGGCTTCGCCGACCGGGTTACACAGATGCTGCCCTATGCATTCGAGGGGTTCGGTCTGCTGATGGAAAGGGGCTGCATCTATGTTGCAGATAACGGTCGCATCCAGACCGTGCCCAAGAAGGTACGAAAGTCCGTGGACGGAACCGCCGAAACCGTCGCCTGCCAGAAAGTGGCGCGCATAGTCGGTAAAGAATTCGCACGCATCGCTGACCGGGCGACCATTTACACTACATTTGGGATTCGTCCATGAAGATTAGATCGATACACATTTACAGCCATGACGGTCAACGTCGCGACCTGCAGTTTAAAGTGAACGGGCTTAATGTAATCACCGGTCGCTCCTCCACCGGCAAGTCCGCGCTCTCGGCGGTTATCGAGTACTGCATGGGACGATCTTCGTTCCTCGTTCCAGAAGGCATCATCCGCGACAAGGTGGCTTGGTTCGCCGTGATCTACCAGTTCGAGAAAGAGCAAGTCCTGGTCGCCAAGCCTACTCCGCCCCGCGGCGGTGCCAGTTGCAGCACGGCAATGCTGCGAAGAGGCACCGAGTTGCAGATACCCGAGTTCGAGGATCTCGCGGTCAATACCGACGACGACAGCATTGTAGAATTGCTGTCGCGGTTGCTTGGCATTCCCGAGAACCGCACCGAAGTCGCGATTGAGCACAGCCGCGACAGCTACGACGCGAACATCAAGCACACGTTTTACTACCTTTTCCAGAAACAGGGTTTGGTCGCCAACCCAGACCAACTTTTTTATCGCCAGAACGAGCCGTACCAGCCGCAGGCGATCCGCGACACGCTGCCGATCTTGCTCGGTGTTTCTTCCCACGAACGTTACGAACTGGAATCCAATCTACGCAGGGCGCAACGGGACCTGAAGATCAGCAACAAGAAGCTAGACCAGGCGCGCAATGCCGTCGATACGTCACATGAGCAGGCCATCGGACTGTACTCAGAAGCCAAGACGGTCGGGGTCATCGGAAACACCGATGAGAATCCGAATGCCGATGGAATCATCGAAGCATTGAGGTCGGCGCTCTCGTGGATGCCCGAAACAGTGCCAGACGACGACGGCGGCCGGGTTTCGCTTTTGGAGGATGAGCTGACCCGATTGCGCCAGGATCGGCGAGACACCCAAGTCAGGATCGACGCGGCTCGACAGTTCGCCAAGCGGGCCGGCGGCTACGAAAGCGAGGCGGCGGAACAGATTGATCGGCTCGCCTCGATCAAGGCACTGCCGAAAAACCCCGAAAGTGGTGAATGGCAGTGGCCGTTCAGCGAACAGAACTTGGCGCTGGCGTCCCCTATCGCCGTTGTCCTACTAAACGAGCTTGAATCGCTCGATGATGAGTTGCGCATCGCCACAGGTCAGCGCCCCAAGCTCGAAGCCTACTTGGCTGAACTTGCTGGCACGGTGAACGGGATCGCGGACGATATCAAACAAAAGGAAGCGGAACTGTCCGCGGCGATCTCGGCTAACGAAATCATTGCGCAAATGGGCACACGCAACAACGCGGCAGCTCGCGTGGTCGGCCGCATCAGCCTGTTCCTGGAAACGCTGCTGCCGAACGAAGACCTTGCCAGGCTGGAAGCGGAGAACCGGCGTCTTACCAACAAAGTCAAGCAGCTTGAGGAGCAAATCGGTGCCGACGACAGCAACGAACGTCTGACCTCTATCCTCAACAACATCTCTGCTCAGGTAACGCGGTACATTCAGAAATTCGAGGCCGAATTCCGCGACTTCCCTGCGCGGCTTAACCTGTCGCAGTTGACGATCATCTTCGATCGTCCTGAACGCCCGGTCCCCATGAGCCGCACCGGTGGCGGCGAGAACCATCTTGCCTATCACCTGTCGGCATTGCTCGCACTGCACATGTTCGCGGCGCAAAATAACCGTCCGATCCCAAGCTTCCTTTTGATCGACCAGCCGACCCAAGTCTACTTCCCTTCCGAGCAAGTCTACAAGGATGCTGACGGCTCGGTGCAACGGACCGAGGCTGATGCAGACCTAAATGCGGTGCGTCGGCTGTTCGAAGTGTTGTTGAAATTTACCCAAGAGGACGTCCCCGGCTTCCAACTAATTGTCACAGAGCATGCGAACCTTAGCGAGCAGTGGTTTCAGGATGCGTTGGTCGAAGAACCGTGGACCAAGCCGCCCGCGCTGGTTCCCGAGGATTGGCCGGAATAGGACGCCACCTAATCCATCAAGTCATTGTATGATTGCGCACTTCGGGAGCTGCCGGTTGATTGTCATGTTCACCTCTATCCCGCATCCCCATACTCTGCTGCACTAAATGCGCTCTTCCAGATCTTAGCTGCGTTGTGATGTTGTACCGGCGTTCGTCCGCTTTCCGCCCTTCTCGTTTGAGCTGCAAATGTCGGCACATCAGCATTGGCCATTACGGCAAGATGTCCACATCTCCACGCCGCACCCTTTCCAGCATAACGCGCAGCTCTGGCGGTTCCAGCGCATCGACCGCCTTGCCCCATGAGACCAAGTGCCAGGCCATCTCCACCCATCCGCTTGCGCTGAATTCAACCAGAAGGCTGCCGTCCGGCATGTCGGTCATCACCTGGTTTGGGTGGAACCGGAAGTCGCGCGCGACAGGCGCGGCGCTGGGCGCAAAGCACCAGCGGACGGGCCCGTGCTCGGCCCAGGAGAAGAACGACCCAAAAAGACAGGGCGCAGTGGGCGTTGATGCAGAATTCCGAATCGCGCACGCAACCCTGCACTCTCGCAAACATGTCGCTGATCCGATCAAATCGATACTGACGAATCCACCGCTCCTGCGCCTTTGCCATCTCGGTCCGTCGGAATAAGACCTGCGCCTCCGCGAATAAAATGGTGCGTGATAACCTTTGGTTGTGTTTTGCGATTGGTTTAATCTCTAGGTAGAGTGTAATCAGACCAGGCTAAAACCCGAATCAAACTTTCAGAGTCTTGCCTCTGTGCCCTTGGCGCCACGCCGGCACAGAGGACAGTCGAGGTATGCCGCGACCAGGCCCAGCGCGCTCTGGATGTCGGCAATATAAAAAGGATCATGCGCATGGGACTTCCACAACGTGTTTTCTACCCTGTTCATGAGACCGCTGCACGCTGGAGATGCACGGTTTCCGACATCGCGGGCTGGGCTGCAATGGGGATGCTCAAGTTCGTCACGGGCATTCCGCCCATCGCGTGTGGCGAAGTGCGCATCGCCGGACTGGTGCAGATCGAGCCCGCGGATATCCTGCCGATGTTCCGGCGCAGTGGGACTGGTCCGCATGAAGCGCATCTGCGGCGCGTGCGGCAACTCGAAGGCGAAGACTGGCTCTATATCACCGCCCCTGAAGAGGGCGTGCTGGTCTCGATCGGCGATCTGCTGATCCTCGGCCAGGAAGTTCAGCGTTTTGAGGATACCAACAATCTTTTCGGTCGTGTCGCCGCAGGCGCCGGGCTAAGCGATGATGGGGATTACGACTGGACCGGGATGAATGTCGAGATCACACGCCGGGTGTTTGAAGAGGGCTTGCCCAAATCCCAGGCCGAGTGGATCCGGGAGTTACAGGACTGGTTCGCCGATCAGTCGGAAACCGGGGAATTTCCAGATGAGCGCTCGATCCGGCGGCGATTGACCCCGATCCTCAAAGCCGTGAAGTTCAAGAACCCGAAACGGTGAGTTGTTTCGCGCCAATGTGCTCTCCAGACCGTGAGGGCGAGGTTGTTGAGGCGGCGGGCCGATCTGCGTCGTGAACCAGCCTTGGCTTCGGTTTGAAGGCGCTGGCCACGGCATCGACGCCCGCGCGCAGCGGCGAGTCCATCAAATGCGCATAGCGCTGGGTGGTCTGCATCTGGCTATGGCCGAGCAGCTTGCCGATCATTTCGAGAGAGGCACCACCACTGACCAGCAGCGAGGCGAAGGTGTGGCGCAGGTCGTGGATGTGCACGTCAGGGATGCCAACCTCCTTTTGGATCCGCGCCCAGAAGCGGCGAATTTCCTGCACGGGCTGGCCGGGCGTATCGCCCGGAAACAGCCACGGCGATCCGGAAACCACCGCAAGGCTGCGCTGGCGCACGATGGCAGCCGCCTCGTCAGAAATCGGCACGCGGTGCACGCGGCGCTGCTTTGTCGTCGTCGCGGGTTTGGTCCATGACAGGTGTTCGAGGTTGAAATCCTCGAACCGCGCCTGACGCACCTCGCCCACCCGCGCGCCGGTCAACATGCACAGCCGGATAATTCCTGCGCCACGATCATCTTGGGCAGCGTCAAGGGCGGCGGCAAGGCGGCCGAGTTCGTCTTTCGACAAATAGCGTTCGCGCGGCGTTTCCATCCGCCTGCGAAACCCCATGGCCGGGTTATCTTCGCGCCAGCCCCATTTGACGGCATAGGCGAACATCTTTCTGACCACCTCGCCGACCCGGTTCGCGCGCACGGGCGTGGGCTTTGCGCCCTGCAGCTTGCGTGCTCGGTTGTTGGGCTTTGCCTTGGAGGGCCGCGCGCGTCCCTCGGCGACCTTGTTCAGCAGCAGTTCCACATCGTAGGAGCTGACCTCGGTCACGAGCATCCTGCCCCAGGCGGGTGCTATGAACTTCACCATCATCGAACGCTGATCGGCCGCATTGAGCTTGGCCAGATGCGTCAGGTGCACCTCGACGTAGCGCGCGATCAGATCCGTCACCCGGGGCGCCTCACGCAGGGCATCCCGGTTCGCCAATGGATCGCCCCCGGCATCAATGTCCCGGCGCAGCTCCTTGGCGCGTGTGCGCGCCGCCGACACGCTCCATTCCGGCCAGCGGCCAAAGGTCATGCGGCGTTGCCGACCCGCGTAGCGATAATCCAGCGTGAAGGCGCGACCACCACCGCGATAGATGCAAACGGCAAAGCCGCGCACCTCGGTATCAAAAATCTGGTAATCCCGGCCCTCCGCAGGTTCGGAATCGCGCACGACCACTTCCGTCAGTTTCTGTCTATGTACCATCCCTAAACCTCTCTCTTGCCCTGTCATGACGCGTAGATCACGCCGTCTATCAAGCAGAGCATGGACGTCAGGGTGGCAGGGAGGCACGGGGTGGCACGCTGGAGACAGTAAGCGTGCCACCCCAGTGTTTATTGAGGGTCCGGCACATCAACCCATCATCACAGATCCAAGCCCATCAAGGCCGACAGCGACTCTCACCTTCAAACAGTGCGTCACGCAGTCAAAATCGCCTGTAAACCGGCCCGTGTTTGTAAATTGCCAATAAAATCAGGGGGTGGCACGCCTCAATGCGCGTTGCCACCCCCAGTTTGCCGCCGAATGCGCGCGAATCTCATGTAAATCAACGGATTTGCACGCGAATGACCGTGACGTCCGAATTGCTGCAATGCAGCGCAAACGGGGTCACAGCAGCACCCACATCCGTAAAAGCCAATAAAACAACCGGTGGCACGGGGGTGGCGGATTTCGTGCCACCCCGTGCCTCCCTGCCACCCCCAGCGCTATGCGTGAATGGCCAGCAGCATTTGCCCGCATTCGGGCACTCACACTGGAGACATCACATGCAGGAACTCACGAACGCCAAAGGAGGCCGGGATACGTCCCGCGCGCTGCTTAACGGTTGGATCAGCCGGTCCGATCTTGCCCTGGAACTCGAGGTGACCGAAGGAACCTTGCGGCGCTGGACAGCCGAGCGCTGGGGGCCGCCCTGCATACGCGCGGGTCGGAAAATCTACTATCGCCGCAGCGCCGTTATGGAATGGTTGGAAGAGCAGGAAGCAGCGGACAATCGCCGCGCGCGCCGGGGGGGCCGTCGATGAGCATCCCCCTGCCCTTCCGCAAGCGCAACCAGCGCGATGAACGTGACGCGGCCCGCCAGGACTGGATCGACGACCGCCGTCGCGAGGCGCGCATCGTAGTAGCCGATATCGTCCATCATTCCGATCACCTGCTGCGCATGGCCTGCAAGGTTCTGGTCCAGCACGGGGAGACGCCAGAGGAATGCGAGGATGCGCGAATCTTGCTAATCATCCTCGACGCTAAATCACCCGGACGTAACGATCGCCGGTCTCGCGACGGGGAGGACCGGGGATGAAGCGGCGCGGGACACCAGAGGCCGATCTGCAACGCGCTGTTGTGATCGCTCTTCGCTTTGCCCTCCCAAAGGGGGCAATCATTCATCACTGCGTCAACGAGGTGACCGAGGCAGGTCCCCGTGGGGCGAAGCGCCAGGCAATCCTTGTTGGCATGGGTGTGCATGCAGGTTTTGCGGATTTGATCGTGCTCTGCGAAGGGCGCGTACTGTTCCTGGAGCTCAAATCCCTCAAGGGGCGGCTGAGCCCCACGCAGATAGAATTCCGCAATGCCGTCATGGCGCAAGGCTTTGGCTGGGCACTGGTGCGCAGTCTCGACGATGCGCTGGGCGCACTTGCCGATCATGGGTTCACGTCGCGCGTGGTCAGTCACGGCACGTTTCAGCGCGCTGACGCCACCTCGGTGCGGAGGGCCCAGCCATGAGCCACAAAGCGACTGTCTGGGCCATCCAGCAACGCGGGTTGAAGCCTGCCACCAAGATCGTGCTCTGGTTTCTGTGCGACCGGCACAACCCGGATTTCGGCTGTTTTCCGACGCAGGCCCGGCTTGCCGATGATGCCGAAATGTCGATCTCGGCGCTGAACGAACACCTCGCCAAGTTGGAAAAACTGCGCCTGATCCACCGCGTCCGCGTCCATGATCCGCGCACTCACAAGCGCCAGGCGACACGCTACATCTTGGGGTTTGAAGATGGGTTTCCACAAAAGCCAACTCCGGAAACCGGACACGGTTTATGCGGAACGGAGGAAGAACATCACCCCGAGCCAACTCCGGAAACCGGAGATAGAGCCATCTCCGGATTTTCGGCAAAGCCATCTCCGGATTTTGCCCAAAGCCATCTCCGGAATCCGGAGACTAACCTTGTAAGGGAACCCTTAAGTAAACCTGTAAAGGAGGAGGAGGACGCGGCTGCGCGAGATTCTGATTTTGATCGGTTCTTCGCAGAGCTGCTCGGCGCGCTGGGCTTTGCCGCCAATGCCAGCCTCCCGGCTTGGTGGCAGGGCGAGCCTGCGCGGCTGCACGTTCGCCGCTGGCTTGATGACCTTGGGCTATCCGAGGATCGGATCATTCAGGTCGCGACCGAGACCCGGAACGATCATCCCAATCCGCCCGATGGTCCCAAGGCTCTCGACCGGTTCATGGAACGCGCTGCCCAGCGTGATGCCCAAGCCGCAGCAGATGCAAGCGGCGGGAAAGCCAAACGGCAGCGCAAGCGCGATGTTGGCCCTCCACCCAGTGAAGATCAACTCGCGGTCTTTTACGCCGCCAAAGTGAACTCCGACGAATACCTGCCCGTCAGCATGATCAGCAACGCCATGTGCGAGGCCATGCTGGCGCGCGGCCTTGTCACCCGCGAGCGGCTTCTGCTGCGAAAGGGGCGGTGAATGGCATGGTGTCACGTCCCCGGCACGGATTGTCCCTCTGCGCAGGCGGCGGAGGCTTGGATATGGGCCTCATGCTCGCCGAGCCCGGCTATCACACCCGCGCGCTCATTGAATGGGAGGACTGGCCCCGCGCCGTCCTCGTCGCCGCCCAGCGCACTGGGTACTTCGCCCCGGCCCCAATCTGGGACGACCTGCGCAGCTTCGACGCACGGCCCTTCCGCGGTGCCTTCGACACAGTGCTGGCCGGATATCCCTGCCAACCGTTCAGCGCTGCCGGAAAGCGCGGCGGTGCAGACGATCCACGCCACCTCTGGCCCGACGTCGCCCGGGTTGTTGGAGAATGCGCTCCCGAATGGGTCTTCCTCGAAAACGTCGCCGGGCACGTCACCCTCGGCCTCGAAACCGTGCTGGGACAGCTTTGGGACATGGGCTACACGCCTGCGGCGGGCCTGTTCAGCGCGGCAGAAGTCGGCGCGCCGCACCAGCGGATGCGCATCTTCATCCTGGCCCACACCGATGAGCCTGCGTCCCGGCACCGCCACCTACAACCCAGCGGGCAACAGCGACTTCACCCGCAAGGCAGAAGCGCTGGCGCTGGGCATCACCAACTGGTCGACGCCCAAGGCGACAGATGGTGCGAAGGGCGGTCCGGGGCAGAGTTACGGTTCGGGCGGGAGGCCTCCCCTGCCAGCGCAGGCGGCCCAATGGCAAACGCCGGTGGCGGACGATCAGGTGGACCGGCTGCGCGGCAAGATCAACAGCCGGGGCGAGCCGAAGCTGAGTGCACAAGCGATCCAGTGGCCGACACCGGCGGCACAGAACTGGAAGGGCAGCAGCGCGGCGAGCATCACCCGCGCCGATGGCAGGAGCCGGATGGATATCCTGCACTACCGGGCGGAGCAGGGCTTCACCCGCCCGGACCCAGTGATCACGCAGAATGGGCGGCAATCCTCAATTCACGCCCGGATCTCGCGCCCGCTGTGGGCTTCCATGATTGCCTCGCATGGGCGCGTCGCATGTCGCCGGATCCTGAAAGCCCGGGCGCGGCGGCGGCTGAACCCGCTCTTCGTCGGATGGCTGATGGGCTGGCCCATCGGACACGCGCTCTGCGCCTGCTCGGCAACGGAGTTCACCCACTGGCAGCAGCGCATGCGTGGCGCGCTCTCGCAGCTGCCCATGGCCTTGGGCCCGTGGATCTGGCGGCCGACAGACGGGCCGGAGTGCC
>Ga0307930_1000408_pt1 | contig 34302 bp, 34 predicted proteins | sample OrgLakmetageno46_FD_203161 | JGI IMG/M metagenome (GOLD analysis project Ga0307930, IMG submission 203161) | Saline water microbial communities from Organic Lake, Antarctica - #46 | ecosystem: Environmental > Aquatic > Non-marine Saline and Alkaline > Saline | place: Antarctica: Organic Lake...
ATCACGGACGTACTCGAAACCTATGCCTCCTTCCGAGAATTGATCCTACAGGGTTCATGAGAGTAAAGATGAATATTGCATTGCGCAAAAGGACACTCAGCCCAGTCAGACTTGTTCTGGAGTATTCATCAAAACGCAGCTTTATGCTATTTGTTGTTGTTTCTTTGCAATTGGGGAGTATAATCTAATCTAATCTAACGGAAAAATAACGAACAACGGCGCAACAAAGAACAAACAACAAAGGCAGTGGCAGTGGTTTATGAATTCAGTCACAGTCATAGGTCACAGACACCAAAAACAAAAACAAGGAGGTCTCATAGCAAGTAAGCAGCGTTGAAGTGACTAGGAAATAAGGTGCTGTGCCATCACCATTTCTGGAAGAAGTAGAAAGCATGCAACCTAATCCTGGAAGTATCCTGAAAACCATATCGATATGTTTTGCGTTGAATGGCCGTCATTGTCTTAACCTTTGGGTTGTAAATCTGTGTGAAAGATACCGGGATTACGGTGACTTCCATACGGCCATCACTCAAAATCGTCATCATCGGCGTCATCGCTAGAGTAGCTATCGTAGCTTCCATCATCTTCCTCGTCGTCATCGTCAGATGTACTGGCACTTGCCTTTGCAGCCTCTGCACTTTTCTTTCGAATTGCTTCAGTCATTGCGCTTATGTTTTCAACGAGCTGGGCCATGAGCTCTGGCTTGACAGGGTCGGCCGTTGCGTCTCGAGAGCCTGTAGGACAGCAAAAAAGAAAAATGAGAGAAAGCGAAAATGAAGACGCGTAATCTACACTGAAACGTACACAAAAGGAGATAAAACGCTTTTGACGATAAAGAATTAAGACAAAAGCATCCACAAAGGGAAGGAATAGAGACGGCGTGCACACTTACACAACGAAGGTTTCGCCGAGCCAGGTCCTTTCTTGGCGATGTAGGCTAACACTTTCTGCAGTGCTCGCTCGGGCACCTCCAGGCCTACTAGCCGCTGTGTCACCGGAGCCTTGGTTGAACCACTGCTGCTGCCACTGCTGCCACTGCTGCTTCTATGGTTCTCGATGTTGCTACCAGTGCCGCTGCTTGCATCAACGTTGACTCGAACCACTCGGAGCGCTGCTTTGCCGTCATGGTCCGTCGTGATGCCGTCAAGCTCGGCCCAAAAGTCAAGCACGGGTCCCGTCAACACGTGGTGCACTTTGCTGCGGCGCCCAAACTTGCAACTTCCAGGGTTAGCAGCAGCGGCGTCGTTGGCTTCGCAGCCATTGAAGTGCGCGCATTGGCGGCCGGTGTGGTCGTACCACAACTGCCACTCGTGGCCGAACGCAGCCACGTCATCTTTCGTGCGCCCGACTCGCTTATTCCAGCGCGTGAATTCGGCATAGGTAGGCCGCGACATTGGTACGTTCGGCTTCCACACTAACAACACAACAACAAAAAGAAGTTCAGAGCATCACAAGTACAGCAAAAAAAAACATTGAAAATACACCGAAATGTACACGGCAGATGTGCACGCGGGCTCACCTCGAATCTTGACGTCTCCGTTTTTCGGTCTTGTGTTCGGCACCACAGCGAGAGATGGCTGGGCGCGGCCGTGAGCAGCGGACGGCGAGCGGCGAATGAAAAAGACCGCTTCAAGGGTTGAGGTTGTGCTATTGCCGTGCTTCACCTTCTCTTCCTCCTCGAGCTGAATGCTTAACATACGCTGCTTTTCAACAGCAAGTTCCCACGACAACCCCACGTCAACTTCAAGGGTCTTGTGGAAGAGTACATGGTAATCGTTTGACGACTTATTGTCAGTGCTGCTGTTGTCTTGGCTATTTGTGTTCCTCCCACCGCCACTTCCAGTGCTGCTGCTGCTGCTGCTGCTAATCTCTGAGCTGACGCTGCTCACGGCATCAGACGAGTCGATCTTCGGAACGCCTTTTTCCATGTTGAAGAGGGGCTTCTCTGCAGTCAGAGTCGCCACGCCAGGAATATCCACGTTGCCGCCCTTATATTTATCAGCCAATTTTGCTGCGCGCACTTCGTCAGCCACACCCCTGTAGAAGTAGTACATGGGTCGATCCGTAATAAACATTGCAGTTAAGGATAAATGAAATCAAAATTATACTGCAGGGCACAAAACAAGCAACAAACCATGACAGCTTAGTACATTTCCAACTCACTTACCAGCTGAACAAATCAAAGAGCTGTTGTTGCACTTGGAGCGGAAATGCGAGCAACCGGTTCAAAAAGCGCGTGACGTCAGCTTTGGGTGCATGTCCAGGGCCCGACCGATCACAAAACCGAAAGACCTGAGTGGGCTCCGGAGGAGGTTGTGCTTTGAGCTCGGACGCGCGGACAAAACAGCTGAAACTTGGCTTATTATCAAGTGCTGTGAGGGCAACGGGCGCCGTGCCATCGGTACGCTGGAGCGGTGTAGGTGTATAAACTTCTTTCATTTCTGCCATACCAGCGGCTACAAACCCTTCGCGGCAACCATCGATAAAGCTTCCCACGGCGGTCATGTCACCGCGCCACGGAGGTGCTTCAAAGAAGCCTTTCACTTCCAACGGTATGCTACCACCTCGCTCTACACCGCGCTCAACGGTAGCGTACGCTTTGGCCAAGCCTAACACCGAGTAGCGGCCTTCGAGGATGTCAAATTGCGACATATCTTGCCCAACTCCACCGGCGCGGTGGTCACCACGGGAAATGGCGCCGAGCCCTGCCATCCGTTGCGCAACGGCCGACGCAAATCGCGACTCGCCAGCTACTCCACTTTGCAAGAGCACGTATTCGGGGCCTGAGCTCTGATTACTCCGGTGCGTCCGCCCAAACTGAACAAAGATAAGGAGAATCCCATAGGAAGAGTTGAGAAAGCAAAAAGAATTCTGAGCATGAAACACTCAGAATAATCGAATGATGTAGAAGTTCATCTGTTTAGACATTACTATATACAAAGAGAGACTCAGATAAGGAAGATGGATAGGGCACTTTTGGAAAGCTAAGGGTTAATGGAGAGCAAAAAGTACCTGCTGAATGGCCTTGTCGGCTGACCAAGGTAACTCGGGCGTGATTTGCACGCGCCGTCTCTGGTTAGCTGCCCGAGTGTCAGCGTGCAAGCTAATACCTGTGCTGGCGGCGTCCGAAATGATTGCGATGAGTTTCTTGCCACTCATGAAGAGCTCCTTTTCGCGCACGTTCAGCGCTTTCGCTGAGCCCTCCGAGTCGCCCCGTTTTTCTATTCGGTAGATGTCTCTGTTGTTCTGTGTGGTGCTGGCCGACGCAGCAGCAGCAGCTGATCGCCGCACGATACGAGACTTACGGCCAGTGAGTTCAGCAACTTTGGCGGGGCCTCCGAGCCGATCCAAAAGCGAGTCAAGCAGCGACGGCGGCAACTGCAGAGCCTGAGCTTCATCTTTCAGTGCTTCTTTCCTCGTTTTCAGCTTCTGATAAGCCAAATGCTTGGCCTCAGCTGCTGCAGCATCAGCAGATGCGGATGACGATGCAAACGCGGCTGCAACAACACGACGGACGTCCGTTGACACTTTCTCGGAAGAAACGTGAAAGACCACCACAGCGTTGCCCATGTCTAACGCCACTGCAACATCTCCATTAGTGTCTACGGCTTGCACGCGTCCTGCGAGCCACTGCCCGCCAACGTTAACTTCAACCTGATCTTTCAGCCCAATTGCAGAAGTCTGGCGGTTTTCCAGGTCGTCAAAGTCGTCGTGTTGATCGTTAGCACCGTTCATAGCAGTTGGTGGCTCCGTGGGCACGCGTTCAATCAATTCGAGCAAGGTGAATTCCATATCGCTCACGAAGCCCTTGGGAGCAGAGCCTTTCAGTGGCTCGACTGCGCGGCTCAGTACAGCTTCACCGGTGGTCTGCAAACCAATCACCACGCACTGGTCTTTGCGGAGAGCGGTCTCCACTTCTTCAACCAACGCATCGAGCTTGGCGTTGATGCACAGTGCCCGATAAAACCTGCAAACAAATACAATGAAGTTTAAGAGCTTTGAAGAATCATACTAATACTAAGCTCAAAAGCGTAATTGAAAAGTAAATGATGAAGGCGATTCTTAATTAACCTCTGGAAAGATCCCCAAAACATGGCCCATAGACGCTTCGGGTCAGCACCGGAGACTTCAATTGCGTCCTCAAACAAAACCCGGAGATCGCGCCACATCGCACCACAGCGCGTGTGCAAGGAAGAAAAGCTTTCGCTCAAGGGTACAAACAGAACTCGGTAGGTGCATTGCGCAAAACTCAAAGACCGAGCCAGATATTGCCCACGGCGCTTCATGTCAGTGGCTAGTAGTTCCATAGCGGCGACTCCGCGCAATTCCAAAGTCCTTACAGAGGCATGGAGTAGGAGAGAAAGGTGTACGTTACAAGAAGTCGCGAGAGTCAAAAACAAGAAGCAAACAAAAAAAAGCAAAAAGTAAAGGATGAATCAAAGTACCCCATTCATCTCAGCGGCTTGTCTCCTCACTTTTCGAAGTCGGAGAAGTTGGCAAACCCTAAACCTGGCCCCCAGTAGCCAGCGCGGCACATGTACGCAAGTTCTACAGGCGATGACGCTGGTGTAGCAGACGCGTACACAACACGTGCATTACGGCACAATTGCTGGAGCTCGATGACGAGTTGGCCGGTTTTGCTACCACCAGACTTGCCACCTTTCGCTGCGCTTTTCGCTTTGTGTGCTTCATCCAACACCACCTACGTAAATTTGGCATACAAGATCAATTGATGAAGAGTGCCGCAATTGAGACTATCATGAGAAACATGAGATATTCATTCACTTGCCATAATTTGCTTTAATTCCTTATATTCATCTTGATTATAGTCAAACCATCGCACCATTCCGCCGTACTCTTTGCGGTTGCCCTCGGGCCGTCCTGACGCGTCCACCCTTTGCCCGCGCCCAAACCATCGGGTCATTTGGTCAAAGCGTGTCTTCTTGTTGCCGCGCGCGTCGCAGTCGCGGGCTTCGGCAATCAGGCTTGCGTACGTTGAAAAGAGCACACCTTCGTGAAAGGAGTCGGGCAGCGGCTTGCCAGTCTTTGAGGAAACTCCGTCAATTTTATTGTAGGAGAATTCGGAAACGTCTCGGATTTCAATGAACGACGCGCCCAGCTCACGGAGGTCACGGCGCGCATCTAGTTAAAAGCAGCAATCAAAGGACAGAATCGTAATAAAGCGTAGATGACTGAATAAGAAGAACATTATTTTCTATGTACTATCTAAAACAAAGGAACTCGTTTGCTAGCTCGATGCACGTGAGTACCATGCATCAGGTCCGTCGAAACACTGAACCAGAGACTGCGTTTACGCCCGCGGAGCCAGCTATCTAGAATCATAGCCGCTACTTGTCGACCTTTACCCACTCCTGCATGAAGATAGAATATAATACGTATAAGAAAATCTAGTTACATCCCAGGCAAGGAACACACATCATGCAATTGAGTGCATAGACTCCTACAGTATGGATCTACGTCGTCTAAGCTTAAGTCACCTGCACCGTCACCGAGCGAAAACCCTGCACGCATGCACGCTTCATCCTTCACAGCAACAGGCGATTTATCTGCAGCACGAATGTGCCATGAATGCGCTTCGCAAGCGCAGAGCACTGACTCAAGTTGCGCGGCGCTTAGAAGGCCAGCAGAGGCAACAGGGCCGAGAGAGTGTTCAAGTGGAAAGGAAGGAGGTTTAGTACGGACGGCGGTCAAGGAAGCCGTTTCCACGAGCGAACTTGGATGCGCTTTCGGCGCGAAGCTTGAAAATGCTGTTGGCGCAAAGGCAGGCACATATTCTGCAAAGATTTCGCTATCGTCTTCGTCTTCAGTGGCTTCGCTCTCCTCGGGTATCTCTGAATCGTCCACTTTCAAGGCCTCGGGCTCTGCGCCCTCAGCTTCGGAGGGGCTACCAGCTGAAACAACAGGCTCAGGGTGGTTTCGGCCAAAGAGGCTATCCTGCGAATTAAGAGGCGAGAGCTTATCGTCAGAAGCATCTGGCATGTCATTTGGTACCACCTCTTCTGAGACAGCTGCTTCTGCTGTCAAGTCTTCTTCTATCGCAGCTCCTCCAGACAACACAGCAAGCACCTCTTCATCGGTAGCATCACTGTCATTTAAAAATTTGGATTGAACTCGCGGAGGTTTCTCTTGCTGAGGCACCAGGGGAGGTTGAATCGAAGCATCGGACCATACAGGTCCTGGTGCCCTATTACTACTCGTAGGGTTGTGGTCAGGAGGCACGTTTTCTTTCTCCAGTGAATGCCGCTTTGAATACTCTGCGTCCTCATCTACAAGACATAACTCGTTGACATCAGCACTAATAGTAGCACGCTCAAAAGTCATGCTTTCATCCTTATCGTCATCGTGCTCACGCCAAAATACCAACTGGTCTTTGGAGTTCCCTCGCACGAAGCGTCCTCGAAAGCCATCTTTCAAAACGATTTTCTCATGCGCCTCATCGTAGAATCCCGAATGAAGAACATTTTCAGTGTCGACATAAGAAATATGGAGTTTTGCCTTCTTTTTGCTGTCGAAGGTGTCGGCCTGGATATGGACCTTTGTGCCAGAAATAGGTGTGTCTTCTTCACCATTCCGGGCACTCAGCGAACACGTCCAAGCGCCAGAAATCAGTGGAGCGCATGCTCGCTTCTTCCCAGCATGCTCCATTTACTGCCGAGTAGTTAGAGGCACATATTAATAATAACAGAGCAGAGGTGCTGTAACGCGAGTGCTCAAATGAGGTTATGAGGAGTACCGCAAGAAGTTTGAAATGTTGGGAGCTCATTTTTTAGAAAACTTTGTTCTTGCTCTATTATGATACAGAGTGAAATTACACTTATGTGTGCGACTACTCGTCGCCGCGTGGCTGAGTGACGAGCCGTAGCCCTAGCTAGCTAGAGCACGTCGTAAGCAAAGCTACACACACCCCAGAAGAGGTGCCGATTGGTAAACAGTCAAGGTCGATAGCGTTTCTGGGTCCTGCAATTGAAGTGTAAAGGCCTCATTTTATGAGTGGAAATTCTGAAGCAGGCGGCAAGGGTCGTGGTAAGTCTTGCACAAAAATAACTTCCTAGCAAAGCATAGTAAAGAAGGAGAAAACATGATTTTGGTCGGTGTTGCATTGATATAGGCGGCAAAAAGCCCAGCCAAGGAGGCAATGGAGGCGGTCGCGGGGGTGGTGGCGGAAGCGGTGGTAAGGGCAAAGGTGGCGGTGGAGGCGCTGCCTCGGGCTCAGCTGCCTCTGGAGGCGGCGGCGGCGTAGCTAAGGGCATGGGTAGCGGCGGCGGCAAAGGTGGGGCAGCTCCAGCCCAGCAAGGCAACCAAAAGCAAGGGCAGTCGAAGAAGGCGGCTGAAGAGGCCAAGGCAGCCAAGAAGAACGCGGAAGCGAAAGCTGCTGCCGCTGCACAGGCGGCGGCTAACAAGGCTCGACTCGAAGCCGAAGCTAAGGTACGAAGCAAGGGGCTTTCTAGCTATTGAATAGGTACAATGCACATTGCATCTTAATTCAAGGGATTTGTGTACACTTAGCGTGCTCAGCACAGAGTTGTTTATTTCGTAACACGTGTTAGACAACGTTGTTGAACCTTAAGGTTCTTTTATTTTTTGAAATACTCATATGACTGAGCCCGATATCTTAATCTGATGCTGTATATAAGGCAAAAGCCGAAGCCGATGCAGCCGCGGCCAAGGCCGCCGCCGAAGAAAAAGCCCGCCAAGCAGCACGGGCCAAGGCGGAAGCGGCACTAGCGGCGCGGCGCCAGGAAGCAGCCCAGCTTTTGGCCGACGACGCGTCCAGCCGCCAGGCACGGCAAGCGCTGCTCGAAGTGTGCGCGCCCGAAGCCGCAGCCGCCAGCCGCGCCCAGCACACCGCGAAAAAGAAGTCGCTGAAGACCGACTTGAAGAAAGCTTCGGGCTATGCCAAGAAGCTCAAGGAGCTGGTGGCCAACCAGGTGGCGAGCTTGCAGAAGGACGCCGAAACCTTGAACCTGTTCATGTACGTGAGTGAAGTGGTGGCTGCCCTGCACTCCCCCGAGCTGTTGTCGAGGCTGAAGCAAGCGGATTGCGCGTCAGTGGCCCAGCTCTGCGCTGCCTTCCACCTTCGGTAAATGCAGAGAGACTGCTGCTTGCAGTGTCTGGCTGTTGTTTTGTTTTGTTCGTGCGCTGTGTTTTTTTGTGACGTATTAAAAGAAAACATTTCTGTCTAGATTTTGGATTTGCGTTTCCTTCATCTTCGTTGTATCCAGCTTGCAACATTTGAAATTCCTTGTTCTCTTTGCCCCTTTCATCTCCTTCACGCTTGCTCTTACTAGCTACGAGAACTTCACGGCCGATCTCGTCAAGGGGCTCGGAGCAGCAGCCCTCGACGAAACTCCTTATGCCAAGGGCAACTTGGTGGGGTGGAGCGGTGGCGCGGCAGAAGATGACGAAGCAGGCCAGGAAGCAGGAAGACGCAAGAGGGCGGCGGTAAGAATGGAAGAAAAACGTGATGAAACGCATTTATGATCTCGCGTTTCGTCCGTCAATGCGACACATGTATCGTTCATGTGTCTACGCCAAGAAAAACGCACTTCAAGAGAATGTGTTTACTTTTATGTTACTTTTTAAGCGCCTCTTCTTTGACCTTTTGCCCCATTTTATTTCCACTGATCCTTTGATCTTCTTTTTGTGTGTAAAGGTGCGCCTTTTAGTTGAGCTTTACCTCTGCGGAGTCTGCGACGACGCTCAGCTCCTAGTGCGCTGCCTGCGACGCTCGTACCGAGGCACCGCCCCACCGCGCAAGGACGGCAGTGGTGAGATAAGAAGAGACTTCTTGTGAGAGTAGCAAAAAATCTTAAAAGAGAGGACTGCAAGGCTGCAAAGCCGCTTGCACTCGCTTTTTTTTTTAATGATGTCTAACAGTGTGGAATTTCGAGGATTATATGCACATTGAAGGGACATGCACGCGTGCTCTCAATTTTTACATGTGCAAATGCCCCCTTGTTTCTCTGCGTGCAGGTGCCCCCGTGGAGCCAACCGCGGAGCAAATGGACCAGCCAATGGTGATTTGCTTTGGGAAATTACCGACCATCAGCGACTTGACTTCGGTGCGACCGCGGAAACTTCGCCTGGCTGCAGAGGAAACAGCTGCTGCGACAACAACGACAACAACGACAGCAGCAGCAGCAGCTGCAGCAGCTGCAGCAGCGGAAGGCGCGCCAGGAGTCACAGAAGGAGGAGATGACAAAGAAGGAGAAGGAGACGGTGGCGAAGAGCAACAGCGGCCGCCTGCCGAAGCACGCAGCGTGATGGCGGGCCTGTTGACCTCCGCCCACAAGGTCTTGAGCGAGAGCTTGGCGAGGGACCACAAGCAACTGAAGAAGCTGGCGAAGCATTTCCTGCAGGACGAAGCTACCACGGGGGCTCTGACGGAAAAGCAAGCGTCTCGATTGGAAGAAGCTCGAAAAGCGCAAGTAAGCCAGAGGGATTTTGAAAAGATGATTTTTTTTATCCCAAAGGTGTAAATCAATGTGGCTTGCATTGATTCGTTGTTGGCTGTTTTCAATCAAAAACAGGCGCGGCTGTTCTCCCATGTCGAAGCGTTAGCGGACGCCATGGATTTGCCTTTGCCTGATGCCAGTTTGGCGGCTGCCAGCGGGGAAGAGAGTGACGAAGAAGACGAAGAAGACGGGGACGGCACCGACGGCCTGTCCCTGTGGCAGGGGGGCGACGGGGACGGAGGCGTGGCCGCTTCCCTGGGCCCTTTTGGCGACGAAGACACGCGGCAGTTTTACACCCGCCTGCCGGATTTACTGGCTTCGGTACGTGCAACGAAGATCGCGCAGCTGTGGTGTTTTTTTCTTTTCGGGAGAGGCTGCTGGTCTGCCCAAATGGCACTGCATCCGTTCTGGTCTTTGATTTGAATGCTTCATTGTTGCTGTTATGCCTTCTTTGAAGTTTCTGTGAGCACATCGTCATTCTACACGTAGCTTCCCGTATTCCATTCTCGGTCGTTTCTCACTCTCTTTAACTTTTTTTTACTATTGCCACATGGCTTGTCCTCATTGTGTCAGGTGCCCTGCAAGTTGCTCGGGCTCTCGGAACAAGAAGCCGCGGCATTGAAGGAGAAGCGCGCGCGAGAAGTCCGGGAAGGCGACGACGCGGACGCCCTCGCAGCAGTGGAAGCGATGGAGGAAAGCGAAGAAGCTTCTGCGAACGCTGCTGCGTTTTCTTCTTCGTCACCTCAAATTGACGGTGAAAGTGGGGGTGGCGGCGGAGCAGCGAGGGACGAAGCCGCTGGCTCCGAGGATGAAACCGACCAAGTCAAAAACGACAACGACGACAACGACGATGACGACGACGACGATGACGAGGACGAAGACGAATTCGGCACCTTTGACGCTGTTGAAGAGGCCAAAGCTGCCGCGGAGTCGAGCAGTGGGAGCGGTGGCGGTCGCCCTGCCTCGACGGCTCAGAAGCTCTTGTCGGTGCTCACGGACGAGCTTCCGTTGTGCCACTCCCTCGAGCGCACCGATGCTTTGGTCCACCGATTCGTGGACTTGAATGGCGCTGCGAACAAGGTTTGGTGTTCTTTTTTCATTTGAAGTATATACCTAGATTGGTGTAGACAAGACAAACTCGCCCCAAAAGTGCACGTAGCGAAAAAGCGAGGAAGGCGTCCACGTGAGCGTCCTCGTGTTTCATATTTGGGTCATCCGTGCATTGCCAGTGTCTGACGTTTCTTGTTTTTCTGTGTCTGCGTTTTCTCTTTGCGCGTGTTCTCTTTTGTCTTTCCTTTTCCATGTGATGTCCACAGGGCTTTCGCAAGCGGTTAGTCGACGAGTTGGCGGCGGTGCCTCGGCAGCGCCTGGACCTCTTGCCGCAGTACGCGCGCATCGCCGCCTCCCTGTCCACCGTTGCTATGGACCCCAAGGCCTCGGTGGCCGCGCAGCTGGCGGGCAAGCTCAAGATGGAGTTTCGCAGCATGCTGAGGCGCAAAGCCACCGCAGCGCTGCGGCGGGACTTGCACGACGTGCGCCTCAAAAACGCGCGGTACATTGCGGAGCTGACCAAATTTGGCCACCGGTTTGGGGCCCCTCCGCTGCTAGCCCTCAGTGCGGTGAAAGCCTGCTGCGAAGACTTCAGCGGCGCCAATGTCGACGTGGCCTGCGCGATTCTCGAGGGCTGCGGCCGCTATTTGCTCAACACCAAAGTCACCAAGGCCAAGACCGAGAAGCTGCTGGCGGCCATTTTGAAGCTCAAAGTCGCCAAAAACTTGGACCCGAGCCGTCGCGCTTTGGTGGACAATGCCTTCTACGCGTGCCGCCCGCCATTGGCTCTCAAGCGAGGCGAGCGCGCCGCAGCCAAAGCCAAGCGACTTGCCGAAACCCCCCTGGTCGAGCGCTACGCCAAGAACTTGCTCCTGGAGCGGCTGCACCCGTCGGCAGCTACCAAAGCCGCGGCCAAGGCGGCGAGCGCGGACCCTTCCTCGTTCGTGGCTGCTGCGAATGCTGCGGCGACTGCGAACGGCCTTGACGCTACGAGCAAAGCCGGCAAAAAAGCAGCGGCCAAGGCAGCAACAGCGGCTGCGGCAGCTGCGTTGGCAGCTGTGGAAGACCCCGTGGAATTTGTGCTCAAGCAGCTCCGGAAACTGCCCTGGAAGGCGGTTGCATCTCCCAAGGCGGATCCAGCGACACAGCCACCAACTACGGCAGCAGCCACACCCGAAGGCGGCGACGTAGTTGCGCTTGCTGATGGCGCAACTGCCACTGCGGATGCGCCATCAGCAGATAGCAAGGACACAGCCACTTCTGAAGCTGAGGGCGAGGCTACCAGTGAAGGGGAAGCGAAAAATGATAATGATGCTCCTAATAATGAACCAGCAGCAGTGGTGATGCGACCTCTAGACATGGAGTCGTGCGTGGTGGCTTGCGCGCTCAAGGTGAAAAAAATAACAAGAAAATTGTGTATTTGTGCCTTGGGAAAGAAGTAAAGTGCGTGCGCAGCAAGATTAGTCTATCACCCCTGCTTATCATAATGGCTATTGTCCCTCTTATCTCCCCCCTCAGTCGCTTCCTCATACTTCCATACATGCGCTTTAATGTCTTCTTACCAGGTCCGCAAGCTGCCTTTTACGGGCATCGCTCGCCTCGCCGACGTGCTGGCCGGCTTGCAAGAGCAAGGCAAAGGGCGGGTGGTGGTGCGGGTGGTCGACGGAGCCTTCGAAGAAATTCACCGCGCGCTCGAGCTGGCCGCGTACCGAGACCCGCAGAAACAGGTCAGAGAAAGGAAAAAAAAAGGAAAGAGATGAGGGATTTATCGATGAGAAGAATGAATTGTTTGTTCTCCTCTCTCTCTAAGATTGCAATGCTGAACAAAGTAGTACCTTGTTAAATTATGCAAAATTCTACGCGTGCATTTTTCTTCTGTCTCGTATTGGTTGAGTTTCATTCTTTGCTAATATTTCCCCATTACTGTCTTTTCTTTTTGCAATATCAATTTGTCAACAGATGGCGATTGCTCGCCTGATTGGAGAATTGTTCGCGTACGAGCTCGTCGACCCACCCGCTTTGCTCGCCCTCTTGAGCCAAATTCTCGACCACGGCCACAAGGTACCCTCCATGCACCAGACCCAGAAGCCCGCTGCTCCTAATCCTGTTGGAGCAGGCAGTGCAGCAGCAACAGCACCAGGAGCAAGAGGAGCAGCAGCTGTCCCTCCAGCAGTGGTAGATGCCGCAGCACTGGCCGAAACAGCCGCTACCCAGGCCAACATGGAAATTGCCGAGATCGAAGCGGCTGCCGCGGCCTCGGCCACCAATGCCGACGCCCGCCAAGCACACGCGGCCGCGATGGAAGCGTTTCGCGTGAAACAAGAAGCCGCGCACGAGGCCGCACTGGCCTCGGAAGCCGTAGCTACCGCCGCAGCCGAAGCCGGCGCCAAGGCAGGCGACTCCGCTGAGGCCGCCAAGAAAGCCAGCGAGATGCTTCGCGACGACGTGCCGCGGGCGGAAGCCGCTGCCGCTGCCGCGCTGGCCGAAGCACAGACCGCGTGGGCCGCGGTGCCCTATCCCCCACCTCCCCCTCCCGGGGCTTTGCCGCTACCGTGGTGGAGTGGCGCCGACCCGCGGGTGGAGTGCGCCGCCGACGGCAACGACGACGTGTTCCGCTTGCAGCTGTTTTTGACGCTGGTGGAAGCCGTGGCGGAGTTCTTCGTGGCAGCGGGCACTTTAAGGCGCCAATTGGCGAGTTTGCTGGTGAAAGCGCAGCGCTACTTGCTGGCCAAGCACGCCGTGCCCTTAGCGGTAAGTAAATATGCCCTAGGAGGTGTACTGAGTGGATGTGAAAGTGAATTTGAAGAGTTCGCGGAATTGCAGGAAGATCAAGTGTAGGAATATTTTCTCTAGTTTTTTTTTTTGGTGGAAGTACGTTTTAAGTTGTTGCTATTGTTGCTGATGCTATCGTTGGGCTTCCTTCTTGTTGGCAATGTTAAAAAAACAGGTAAAGTACCGGTGCTGGGACGTGCTCGACGACTTGGAGACCCGGATGCGCAACCACGACGCTCTGCGCCTCACCAGCGCGGCGCAGAAGGCCCACGCCAAGAAAGTGAGCACGGTGCAGGCAACCAACGCTGCAGTGGCCAAGGCGCACAAGGACAAGCAAATGCCGCCGCCGCCACCGATGGCTCAACTGCCACCTCCACCAAAACCTCAACCGTTGCCCAAAGCACTAGCGCGAAACGGCACCGTCGCAGCCAAGGACGTTGCCACGCCTTTTCCCCGGTTTGAGACCTGGGGCGAGGCGCAACTCGCCGTGGAAGCCCAAGAGCGCGCGGACGCTCTGGGTGATGCGCAGCGCCGCCTGCGCGCCGCCACCACGGCCAAGGCTAGCAAAGCGAAACCGTCCCTTGCGGGGGCTGCTGCCGGAGCCACGGCAGCAGCAGCATCAGCAATGGGGGGACCAGACGCAGGGACGGCAGGGGGAGATGCGGAGAAGGCAGCAGCTGATACGTCATCAGATGGTGCAACGGTGGCTGCTCCCACTGAGGAGGGTGAACAGAACGACGACGACGACGAAGAAGACGAAGCTGAAGACAACGATGGCGAAGAAGATGACGACGACGAGGAAGACGACGACGACGAAGAAGGCGACGACGCTGAGGCACAAGCAGCAGTGGAAGCCGCTGAGGCAGCTGAAGCAGAGGAACGCGCGGCAGCAGAGGAAGCAGCTGCGGTAGCTGCGGCGCAAGCGGCAGCGCTTGCAGAAGAAGAGGAAGCCGCCGCCGCACGCGAAGCTGCTGAGACCGCCGCAGCCGAAGAGGCAGAAGCCATGGCCCGCGCAGAGAAGAGCGCCGAAGACGACGAGTTTGAGCGGCTCCTGGCCAAGACCTTAGCCGACACTTTGGAGGCGAGCCGAAGCTCCACGGCCGCAAAAGAACAGGCTAAAAGAGGTGCTGCTAGCCTGGTGGCCTTGCCCGCGGGCCTCGGGAAGCAGCACGTGGCCTCCGCTGCGGCTGCCTCGGCTGAAGGCCGAAAAAGTGGAGCTGGGAGCGTGCCGTACCTTTCGGGTGATGGTGGCGGTGGAGGTGAAAACAGTAGTGGCGCGGCCGTGCCTGGTGTGGCGTTTGCTATGCTGAAGAAAGGTAAACAGGGGCGCACCGAGACGCGCACGCTGGTGGTCCCCGAAGAAACGGGCTTAGCCCAGGGTTTCGCCGCCGGAGAAGCAGCGCGGCGCGCCGAGAAAGAAGTCATCAAAGGAGTAGTGCTGCAGTACGCGCGCGACAACGACGCCCGGGAAGCGGCGCAGGAAGAAGCCGAGCGGCTGTTTCGCGCGCAGCAAAAGTGGGCCATGTCGGGAGGGCGAGGCGGCGGCGGCGGCAGTGGGGGCCACAAGGGAGGAAAAGGCTTCGCGGGAAGCGGGTCTGCAGGAGTCCCGGGCACCGTCGGCTACGCGCAGGCGCAAATGCTGGCCACTCTACAGGGCCAAGCCGGTGGCGTCTACGCAGCGAGCGGCCACGCCCCCAAAGTAGCCCTAGACAATGGCCAATCGTTGCACATGGGCGGCAGCGGTCCGACTAGCAGTAGTGGCAGCGGCGGCGGTGGTGGTCACCCACCGCAGCGCTACGGTGGTGGTGGGCCGCAGCGACCTTACGGGTCCAATCCACACCGTTCCGTAGATGCCAACGACCGTAGTGGCGGGCGCGGCGGCAGCGGCAGCTATTCGCGGGGAGGGCCGGGGAGCAGTTACGGTGGGGCAGGAGGGCGCGGCAGCGGCGGCTACGGCCCCGGTCGAGGTGCCGGCCGAGGTGGCGGAGGCCGCAGCGGGGGCTCCGGTCGCGGCCTGTGGTAAAAATGTAGCTGAATCGCCAGAATGAACAAAACAAGAGAAGTGGAAGTGAGATGCATGTGAAGACAAACCGTCTAGTACGTTTTGCTGGGCAGAAAGATAATGGCAGAAAGCGCGCGTGCACATGAAACGGCACCGAATACTTCTAAGCTTGCAAGGCCAGGAAGTGTGGTTGGGTATATTCGGCCAGTCTTTGAAACCTTCACCGAGGACGATCTGAATAAAAGCGCCTTTCCAGCACCGGTTTTCGAATTTGTTGGCTGGATCAGAGTGCGGCAGTCGCGATATCTCACCAGCGCTCGTTACATCGAGTAGCGTGCATTGTTCATTGGGGAATCATGCGGCCACATGAGATTCAATATAGCTCTTAAGCATTTTTGCCTGTTTGGATGCTCGGCGATGAAGGGAGCTGCCTCTGCAGAGAACCCTTTTGGTGTTCCTAGGATTATCAGCTAGATGCGAACTCAGGCCTGTTAAATATCATAATACCGATTTCACATTTGATTTACACCTACAATCTATAATTCGTTGCTATCATGGATCTCTATTTCGAGGGAAGATTTCGATTTCGAGCCCACAAACAAAACCACAACCCGATTAACCAACGGTAAGAGGTGAGATTCAGCGAACGGGAATCTAGGGAAGGTATATGAATCCCATTGCTATTTCTATTTACTTTGCCTTTTCTGCCATTTTTCCATTTCCCATTTCGAGCATTTCTCTTTTTTTCTTTGGATCTTTAGGGCACACCACGGACCTCAAACAGCACACTGATTGTCCGACTTAGGTCATAAAGCAATTGACGCAGCATTTAAAGCAATTAAGGGAAGTGGGTGTTGGCAATCACTTTTTGCGCAATGCCAATGCCTGTCGGGATTTGGTAGTACGCGAACATGGCTGTGCTCACGAAGTTCAAGCCAATGTGGCCGGTGCGGGCCCAGTCTTTGCCCTTCTGCATTTGGGGCACCAGAGCAGCTGCCAGCGCCCACATGGATACGATGCCGGCGCCCGCGTACAAGTGCGGGCCGGGGAAGAGCTTGCCCGCGCGCATGTAGGTGTTCACCGGCCCTTCTACCGCGAAGCTCACGCCGAGGCCGAGCAAAACAGCGCCCAGAGCCCAGTGCTGGTCGCGGAAGTCCTTGGAAACCAATGCTTTGCGCTCGTCAGCTTTGGCCGTCACTTGCGCTTGCAAGTCGGCGGTCTCTACCGTCAACCTCGCCAATTCGGCAGCGTTCGGCTCTTCGGAAGCCTAATTGAGAGAAACAGCAAGAGGCAAACGTCAAAGGATAAAATTAGCCAGCAAGAAAACTATTGCTAAGCACCCTTAAGACATTGAAGACACGCCTACTTTAAAAATCAACGATAGTAGAGACCATCTTCTAAAAATATAACACAAAGTGAAAATCTAGGTTCCCACACCTATGACCACAAGTACCTGGAGCTTGGCTAGGGCAGCCTCAGGGGCCTTCAACTGGGTCTTCAGCTCGGTGATTTCTCCCGCGATTTCGCGCACGCGCCGCCATTGGAAGCCCGTGTACGCCGACGCCAACGACACCAGAAAGCAGCCCGACATCATGGCCGGGTGGAGCAACGAAATCGTGCGGCCCTCTGCCAGGCCGTAGGCGCCGCCCTTTGCCCACGCCCCTTCAGGCATTGCTGTGAGTGCCAAGGCCGCTGCCGCCACTGCGGGGAAGCCAGCACTGCTAAAGAGGTTTTCATCGTCGATTCCACTTGCAGCAAAGTCCTGGCTGGGCTGCGAGGCAAACCCCAGGGGATCAAAGGACTCCTCCGGGGTTGCAGATAGGCGCAGAGACGCTGACCTCTGTGGATATTGCAGTGGTTGAATGAGAGTTTGCATGAGTGTGGGTGCACGAAGAAAAGTTAGAAACCTCAGGCAAAGATGTATAAGTAATTCATAGTTGTGCCATTCCTCGATGTGTTGATTAGACTCTTGTTACATCGGTATGTAGGGGGGTGTAAGTTAGGTGCTTTCTTCAAACCTACTAAATGAAACCACGGCTAGACAAAACGCCACGATCGTCGCTTTCACACGTACATGTTTCAATGGCAGGCGGTTGCCGGTGAAGGCTCCAGCGCTCGAGGCGAGCGCCAACAAGAGCACGTGCTTACAGAATTTAGTCGGAGCCATGGTGGTTTCTATTCGTTATGCCTTCAAAAAGGTGTGCGTACGTCAGGCCACCTGTGTTTGCGTCCAACGTCAACTCAACCGCACGATCAGCGAAGCCGGTCACTAGGTATACAGGGAGGAGTTAGGTTTGTTGTGTTACTTCCTTCCCTCGTTTTCCGTTTGTGCCTTTAATTATCGCTTTATGATATCCTTTGTAAGATGCGGTCGCAATTAAAACCCCAAATCAACAAAAGTCACCACGACCGCGAAGGCCACAAAGCACAAGTGGCCAGCAAAGAAAGAATACGCCAACCGCGGACTGAGCGCCCAGCCACAGAATTTCACCCCCAACAAAAATCCGACCAAGTAGAGCAACATAATCAACACCAGAACGCCAAGTGGTTCATCGGGGTTGAGTGCATAAGGTTCTCCGCCCGTTGCAAGGCTATTGACCAGCCAAGGAGCACCAAGCCCCACTAAAATGTTGAAGACGTTGGAACCCAGCACGTTAGCGACCTGCCAAAGAAAAGAAACAAGACCAATACAAATCAAAGGGCCATGAGAAGAGGCAGCCACAAGAGCAAACGACGAAAAGGCATAGGCCTCTTTCTTATTTGACACAGTAAGCCCTCCTACTGTTATTTAAACTTCTACTGCATAGTCACAACTGTGTTTACTTTTACTCACCGCCATATCTCCCATGCCGCTGCGACCCACGGCCACGGAGCTAAGTGCATCGGGAACAGAGGTGCCCGCAGCCAGAAACACTAAACCCATCAGCAACCCCGGGATGCCCAGCACGCAGCCGGCTCGCGTGGAAAAGTCGCACATAACAAACGACAGCAAACCAATCCAAGCAATGGAGCCTGAGAAAGTGGCCACGTAGTATTGCTCCCAACGAGGATCGGCACAGTTGGGGACAGTCCAGGCAAAGAGCACTTCGAGTGGGCACGCGAGCAGAGCAGCAAACCGGTCCAGCCACGTAGGCGGCGGCTCTTCTTCTAAACTGTTTATGCCGCTGCTCCCATGGCCGAAACCGTCCGCACTGAAGCCAAACCCACCCTGAGCACTGCCACTACTGCTGCTGCTGCTGCTAGTCCCCTTGGCGCTGCTTTTACTCTGAGGCCACGCTGCTTCGCGGCCAATGACTCCCATCAACACTTGGGTCGCGCGGCGTATGGAGACCGCAGTTGCCAGGCCACGGGCGATCGCCTCTCGTTCCTCAGCGCGCCTCGCCGCTAATTCAGCACCAGGTCCAGCAGTCGCGTCACCGCCCCAGCCGCCACCTCCAAATCGGCTGCCGATGGCACCAGCCATGCGAAACGCTGGCTGGTGCAGCGGGTTGCCAGCGGTTGCGCGTTGCAGGTGCATCGCAGCAATTTGGTCGTCTTCCGTGCTGACGCGGCCCACCTCCGAGCTGACCGCCGCGTTGCGAAGCGCGTGCAGCGAGCCCGGATTGAAACCAGCACTAGAACCACCGTGGCTTCCAACCATTTCCATGCCGTGACCACTGAACCCCGGTGGCAGCCGGGACACGTGCGAAAGCTTCTGCTGCTGCCCACGCGCCTTCTTGGTCGACGACGTTTTCCTGGCAGCTTGGCGCTGGTCATAAGCAGTAGCACTGGCCGCTAACTGGGCGTTGATGCTCATGATGTACACGTAGCCCAAGTACAGCACCACGAGGAGCAGCGACTCCCACCACTCAATCAGGAAGTCGTACATGACCCCGTACATCGCGATGATGGTGAAGAAATACACGCCCGAATCGCGGACCAGCGGGTACCACCACACTCTCAAGACGCCTTCGGCACCAGAGCTACCCACGGATGCGAGGGCCGTGACCCCCACAATGATCATCATGTTGAAGATGGCAGACCCCGCAATCGTTCCCAAGCCTTCGCTGCCGCCTGTGATAAGCACGGTGACGAGGCTCGTAAAGAGCTCTGGTGCGCTCGATCCTGCGGCCATAAACGTCGCACCAGCGACATCATCACTAAGCCCGAGCGCCGCCGAAATTTTGGTCAAAGATTCGCAAAAGTAATTGTCGCAAATGATGGCGAGCCCTAGGAAAGAATAGAATACGACGGCGAAGTAGAAGACGACGCCAGCGTGCGTGTCAAGCGATCCGCAACATGTTTTGCTGAAGCCAGCTTTGCAGCTCACTTCGCCCGTGCTGTCGTTTTCCCACACCACGCAGTCACATTGCCCCGAAAGGGCGCCAGCAACACTCAGAATACCGCCCGTGGGCTCGCATAGAGTGGTGCACTGGCCCTGGTATGAGCCGCCCACGCGGATCTTCGTGAGATTCGCAAGGCGGCGGTGAGCATCGCTTAGCTCGAGTAAGTCGCCCACTTCGTCTCTTTGAGCCATACTAGCGGTTGTACTAAAGCTACTGCTACGACCAGAAAGATCGAACGATGATTCAAGCTCGGGAATCTCGTTACCTCGCAGAAGGTGCCGACCACCCGCGCCCATCGTGGTTAAAGCGAGTAGCCCACAAAATGTCACGACCAAATACGTCCGCCGAGCCCGGAGTTGGCGTCGGCGGTTGCAAGGAAATGTTGACGTAGATTCTGATAGATTTGCCATGGCGCTATACCTATCCTAATGTGTTACTAGAAGCAACGGCTCTACGAAGCATGGCCGGTTGTGCTCTCCGCTAGTTCTGAGAGCTCCACCATTTTTGGAGCTTCACGCTTCACAATCTTAATCCACAATCCACTACAGAATCATACGAACAACCAGATCGCAGAAAAAAATCACAGGTGTCCTAAAAACCTGTCACAGCTAGTCGTTTTTTGAATCACTCCCTCAATTTTAGATGCGATTGAGCTGAACTTTAGCGCTTTAGCTAGCGCCCTTAACATTGGATCTGTCCGATAGATATAGATGCTCCGGGCGGCTAGACTTAAGCAATCTTCGCACAGAATTCGCGACCAATAAATTTAGATGTTGAGGGCAGCACTCAGCACCTCTCTAGAGGTGCCAAAAACTTGCAGCGATTTGTTACTCAGTGTCAAGGACAAGGATTTGGATGATCATGATGACGACAGTACAAAAGAACTCCTTGACTGTGTGCTTCAAGCTAGTATTCCTGAGGCTCAGAACCAAGACACCAAGATTGATGAAGGCCCACAAGGATTGCTATCAAGGACGCTTGCCACAAATCTACAGCCAGATGATGACAGAAAATATACGACTTCTTATGATCAAGTAATGCATGCTGCAGATGTCTGGAAGGTCGCGCTAAGCATTGATTCATTTGATACCACTGGAGGTAAGAGGATGAAATAATAGATATAAAATTCTTGATTGACTTCACGTGCACACGCATCTCATTACGAAGGTGATGGAACAAGCTCTTCAAGCGAAGCTAGAAACGGCGCCTACAATGTCTCCTACAGCCAAGAGTTAGGGATTTGGCAACTTTTACGGTTCGTTCCCTAGATAGCTTCTGAACAACGTTTGTGATGCTTGTTCGAAGTCTGATTCTGCGCTTATCATACATGTTCGAGTAGATGCGATCGAAAGGAGGTCGCTGACAGCAACACTGACGAGAATCATGCCAAATCTCTCGACTTCTCAGCTGCCAAAGAAGTTCAAGAGCGCACAGTTCATGATAATGATGCTAGCAATTCTGGAAATGAAATCGTGGGTACTTCACAGACATTGGTGGCACAAGGAGTTGACAGGAGTGATACTACAAGTGCCAAAATCGACCCGAAAGGAGATAAACAGGTACCTGAAGCATCATCGCGGTCAATCGACACGCCCAAGGATTGTATCAAAGCAAGTGGCTATATTGACAGTGAAAACATTGAGAGCGAAAAATTCAATAAACTCAGTGTATCCACACCAGAAGAATTCTCTCCAGAGCAACATTGTGTAAAAGAGATTGACGAAGGCGGATCGAATAACGACCATGTTGAAAATGTTCCAAGCGAGCTGGGAAACGAACAACAGCAGAGTTCCTGCACCTCAGATCTAAAGTTATGGGAGCAACGGCTTGCCGAGCTGCGGGCACTTGGAGAGCTTCTTTCTGAAAATGCTGGATGCTGTGTTGATAGAACGACCGCTCAACGCCATTATCTTGCTTCGCCGGTTTCAGTACACGCTGTAAGTAACGACGGTGAGTTCTGGAAAGATGGCGTTCACACGCTGGTGACATGGCCTCTTGCGCTTGATGAAGTCAATCAAGATGCCGAAAGACAGCGCTGGCTGATGCGTCTGAGGAAGTGCGCAGGAACCAGCGATGCACACGACAATTTGAGCTGTGTAGACAGTCAAGATGAGACAAAAGACGAAAAAGCAGGTGAAAAAGCCATAGTAGCGAACGACTTGAGCGGTGCTAACGCTGAGAAAGTTATTTATTGCAGAGACCAGACTACAGCTGAGCGCTCAGAAAGCACGGAGGAGCACGATCAGCTCAACAAGTATATGAGCTCAACTTCGAATGAAATTATGGCACCAGAAACAGCTCTGGTGTCAAGCGACGCAGCGCCAGACGTTGTGGTTCACAAACGGTTCGAGTGGGTTGCGCTGCGAGAGGGCAACCTGAATGATGGGAGCACACGAATGGGTAGGGAGCCAATGGGGCTACCATCACAGGCTGAGCCCAAGGCAACGGCTAGTCGCGCCATGGACAAGCACTCCGACGGCCGTGATGTTGGCGACAACAAAAGTTCGATGAGTGCTGACGCCAAGAATGGCGGCAGCACTTTGGATGGTGCGAAAGCAGAGTCCAAGGGCCAATCGAATAGATGCAGCGCGTATTCCAGCAGCGCCAAGAGTAGCAGCCACAACGGTCAGATACTGGAGCGCTTACCCTGGCCGTCGGGCGGCCTCGCGCTCCCGAACCCAGATGGATGCGATCCAGCTGAGGGTAACAGCCAAGAATCGGGCAGCTGGTGGCCGTGGGGACAGGCGCGGTCAAGCCTTACAGCGCAGCCGCGCCGACAGTCAAGTTATTCACGGCGCGATCACAAGTAGATTAGATTGGATTAGATCATACTCCCCAATTGCAAAGGAACGTCAACAGAGAGCAAAACGCTGCGTAAGGATGGGTCATCTAGAACAAGTCTGGCTGGGCTGTATTGAAAGTTTCAAACAAATCCGATGGTGGCCTTCTTGGTGAGTGCATTTTCGATCACGTACGGCATCAAATATCACATGGACCCCGATGCCGCAACTTACATATTTTCCTGAGGAGCCCAATCGAGCTAGCTCATAATCTACTTCGCGTAAGTGCTGTTGAAATGGCCGGATAAGGCAGATGCTCCGTTGATATGCAGAATATCGGTATAGAATCCTTCTTTTAATTTCTTTATCTATATGCTATATCCCATCGCACAGGAACAGGAATAGAAAATTAATGTTAATGCCTACTAACATAGAAATTATACTGCGTTAGTACAAAAAAAATGAACAGCCAGCTAGAGCTCGCCTTTACTTCCCGACCCTAAGGACGTGGCCGAAAGCCCTGTGCCACTGCCCTTGGGTGTTTGGCTGAGGTTAAGCGCCGGCACATTCTTGGGCACTGCAGATGTTCCAGGCGGCCGCACCAGGTTACTCCGGTCAGAGCTGTTGAAGGCAGTGGACTGCTTGCTGCTCTGTGAGTGCTGAGGGCTTTCGTCGGTCTTAAACTCAGAGCTCCTATTAGGGCTCTTTACATGTCCTGGCGACCTAAACTCGCGTGATCCTGGTTGCCCTGGCTGTCGCAGCGCAGCTGCTGGCGTCGAGGGTGGTGTAGCTTCGCTGTCTCGCGCAGCGCTCACGCTAGTAGCTCTCCTAATGTCACCGCCAAACTCATGCTTGGAATCTGCCAGCCCGCTGTTTGGAAGTGACACAGGTTGGGACAAGACTGCGTAAAGGTGCGCCGCAAAGTAAGTGATGGTCGTTTTTGCAGCGAGGTTTAGGCTAACCATGGCGACGCTGAATGCCGTCGTTGTCGCTGCAGTGGAATCATCGTCTCGGGCTAAGACCGCTGATTCGCCCGATGACCAAAGCGTTAAGAATACTACGTCGAGAATGAAGCTGAGGCCCGTGAAAGCAAGTAATCCGAACACTGCAGGGCCTCGACGGCTGTATGCGGCAAAGAGCCCCCAGCCCGCGAGGACCGAGTTGTAGGTAGGCAAGGATACCTGGGCATTGAGCTGAGAGCACATCGCTAAAACTAATGATACAACACAGGCTTTTTCGAGTCGCCGTGCAAAATGACCCGCTTGAATTTTCTTTATGGAAACATTGAGAGGTTTATCTACTAGCGCCGGCGTCGAATTCGTGTTTGAGTTCCGGTACTGGCTCATCATAGAATGAAGGTGATAAAGCTTCAACGATTCGTTGAGATAGAGTATAGCGGCTAGTTCAGGGTAGTTTTACAAGTGTAGAACACGATTCGGGATTGTGTGATGTCACTACTCACTGGGCGTTAACCATTCAGTGGGCTTGTTCGATCACGGGAGTATAACTGCCGTGCTAGAGGTACATGTTGATGCTGCCTGCGGTAGGTTGACGGGATGTGAAACTGATGAGACAGAGACGGGAAGGAAGAAAAAGAAGGAACTTAGATACTCTGTAGAAGAAATGCGAAGACACCTAAGTCTCACTATTTTCAGGTTTGGGGTCGAGAGTAGAGTCGGGATCTTTGGGGCAACTCACAGACTCACAGGTTCACGGGGCAACACGGCAACACCTTCAGAATGGATCAAAACTTCGATCTATGTTGCGTGTGTGGCTTGAATGGCGAGCTGGTGCTTTGCGACACATGCCCAAAGGCCTTCCACATGACGTCCGCTTGTTGTGGCCAGAAAAGGAGTTCTCTGCCCAAGGCAGGATGGCAATGCCGCATTTGCAAAGCGCTTCCCGTCGAGTTGATGGGCGCGGCCAACGTGTCGACTACCCTGGGCATGGTGAGTTCTGAAGTCTGGGCACCTGGCCGCGCTGTCTGCGTAGCGCAGCTGCTACGCCTTCTTGAAGTCTGGATGCCAGCCGCCGCCATCCAACGCGCGGCCGCTGCTATCGTAGGGATCCTCGGAGGTGGCGACCGCGCCCTCGGCGGCGTGGGCAACGACCGCAGCATCAACGGGGACGTGGAGCCTATTCTAGCGCTACCGGCAGATGACTTGCGCGGTTTGCATGTTTTATGGGCTATCGCCGAGGCCCTCTCTCCTAATAGCGGGAACAGCATGTCACCTGCGCGGGCGCCAGTGGTGGAGGCGGCAGTGCAAGCACTTTACCAGCGCGGCCACACCCCATCCACGCTGCACCAAGCATTCGCGCTGCAGTGCGACTTGAGCGCCAAGCCAGACACACCACCGTATGCCACTACGCCCTTCTGCGGGTCTTGCGGCCACTGGCGGGTGCTGCGGTCAGCGTGCTTGTGGTGTGGGAAGCCTCACGATTTGACCCAGAGCCTCGAGCTACTCGCTGCGGATGCTATTGCTGTACTGCCGCACCAATGGGCTAATGCATCTGGCGGCAGTAGCGCCAAGGACAAATCTAAAACCGTGGAGGCGGCAGTTGTCAGTGATATTTACACCAAGAGTGCTCCAACAGCGCAGCGTGGAGCAATCAACATGGCTGCCGAGTGCCTCGGCAGTTCAGACGATGCGTTTCGACGCACTGGAGGCGACATGCTCTTCCTCTGCAACAATTTATCCACCGCTGCCACAACTTTGCCGCAGCTGAGCTGCGCTAGCGATGCGAAAGCATCCGCAGGGGCTGCCGACTCCTCTGATGCAAAAGCTGAAGCAGTGGCTGCATCGGACGTGGAGGCATGTTTTGTCCGAGTCGCGACAAGGCTCATTTCTGCGTATGCCCAAGCCCCAGGGCTTGCTCCTTGCCTAGATGCAGCTAGCTCCGACGAAGCTGCCACTAGCGCAGCTGCAGATGAGACGGCCTATGCCCTAGTGTTACCGCCACCTGCGGCAGAGGAAACCACCAAAGCGCAGGGCGGGCTGACCCGGATCGCGCGCCGCGCAAAGACGGCAGCGCACGCGGGCATTGCGGCGAGCATGGGGCCGCACGACGACTTGGGCCGAAGCACGAGCCGGGGAAGCAGCGCGTTCATGAGCTTGAACGACTTGCTGGACGCCGTGGAAGCGCTGCACGCGTTTCAAGTCTCGGGGGTCCACCGCCGAGCCGTCGCCGAGCTGCAGGCCCATGTAGGCGCCGGCATGAGTAGCCACGGCAACGGCAGCAGCGGCAGCCACAACAGTGGCACCGACGGAAGCCGCAGCAAGAAGAGAAAGGGAGGGCCTGGGCGGCATTCGAAAGAAACCGCAGCAGCGCTGGCGGCAGCGGCGGCAGCTGCGGTTGCAGCAGAGGAGGCGACAACTGCTGCGCCGGCGGCGGAAGCAACCACCACCAATGACGACAAGCTGCCTCCCAAAGATACACCGACTTCTGAGCCTGACGCAGATCAGAGCCTAGGGAAGCGCCCGAAGCGCTCTGCGACCTCGCCTTCGCCTTCGAATCCAACAGCTGCTACTGGTGCCAAATCTGCGACGGCTTCCGGAAATGTTGCCTCTCCTATCAGCACCACTGCACCAGCACCAGCAGCAGCTACCTCAACTGTGCCAGCAGCGCCCAAGAATTCAACTTCGCTCTCCACTGGGGCTCCAGCAGTGCCCCAGGGCCCACAGTGGTCGATGGCCCGATGCAGCGCTGCGGGCAAAGCGGTGCTCTCCTCGGAAGCCGCCGCGGACGCCTGGGTGGCTCAACTGGCCACTCAGGTGGCGACTTCGGTGCAGCAGTTCGACGAAGACGAGCTTTTCGGGTGGTGCCTCAGCGACGCCGTGAAAGCGTGCCAGGCGTGCTTGCCCCACCAGCGCGCGGCTACAGGGTTGAGTTGGCTGCCCCGCACCCGGCGCGAGCACTGTGCGCACTGCGGGTTCGAGAACGCGTCCCGGCGCGGCAACCACCACCACCACGGCGCCTCTAGCCCTAGTGCAGGCAGCAATAGCAGTAAAGATAGCAGCGGTAGCGGTGGTGGCGGCAGTAGTGCACAATCTCGAGCTTCGTCATCATCCTCCTCTTCATCATCCTCATCTTCGTCGTCGTCGTCGACATCTCCAGCGTTTGGAGGCTTTACAGGGGAGCCTGTGTGCTGCGCGCAGTGCGGGCATCGGCTGCGGGCGTGCGTCGACTACGGGGCCCTCACGGACACTCTGGTGTGGCTTTACCTCTTTCAGGAAGCTCGCATACCGGTGCTCACTGCAGACCGCCACCGCAGCCACGGCCGCGCGAGCAGCAGCCCCAGAATCAGCAGCGCCCACAGTAGCAGCTCCAGTAGTATCAACGGCGGTGTAGACGGCGCCTTGACGTTGGCGCACGCACTGGGAGTCGTGTTGCCTGCGGTGCGGTGCTGCTATGCGCCGTGCGACGAGCTGGGGCACGATTTCTTCAAGCTACAGGTGTGTGGCTGTGCGTCTCACTATTCTTTTGTTTACCGTGTAAAATTAGCTATACTTCCTCACATGTTCACCCTGGAAAACAATCTCAGTCCTTAATTGCTCGACTTGCAATAATGTACTCGAGAGCTTTCAATTTACTATTTCGTGCATATTTTCTCAAACGAATTCTCATGTCTTTTCTATTTTCATCATTTTCGGCTCTCCCGCCGCGGTTGCTCTCTCATATCCTTGGGTGAATCACTATTACTGCTACGTCATTCGCCACACATTCACGCTCACTCTCTGCTTCTCTTTATGCAGTGCTACTTCGTGACCCACTTGCTGTACGTGTTCAGCGACTGGGGTGCTCAACCTCTGTGCCGGTCGCTGTTTGTCGAAGAGTTGTGCTTCCTGCTGCGCTACATGCCCCAAGTCCTGAGGCTCAAAGACCCTGAATTGGTGGCAGAATTCGTGCACTGCTTGAGGCTCTTTCAGGTAATGAGTGCTTGCACTTAGCCACTTACAAGTGGTCATTTTGGTTGCACGAAGCTGTTTGTGCTCCCTTTCTCGCTTATTAATCCTTCTCTTTTTGTGAATTGTGTGCCTTCTCCTTCGTGTTACTGACCTTGAATATACGCGTTTTCGATCGCTTCTATCGCCGAAGCAGGTGGATGATGCCCCAGAAGTTTTCACTAGCAAGAATGGCGCTTCGTCTTCTTCGACGCAAGCAGATACCGCTACTCCTCCTCCCGGTTCTGCCGCGACACCTCCCTCAACAGCGCTGTTGCCGCAGTGCGCTGCGGTCGCGGCGGCGGGCGCGTCGTTTTTGGTGGCGTTTGAAGCTCGGAAAGGTAGCTGCGGGCAGTGGAGTGGGGCGTACGGCGACTCGTTGTACAACCGCTACCACGCCGCTTACTGCGGTGCCCACGCCCTCTGGCCTTTTTCTTTCCACCAAACAGGCAATGCGGTGCCTTCCGAAGCCGAAGCATCCACTGCGACAACACTTGCAGCAGCAGCAGCAGCAGCAGCAGCCGCGCCAGCAGGCGCTGCGGTTGCATCGCCGCAGTCGACTGGTACAACAGGAGCAGCAATGCCCATCCCTCAACAGCACTCAGCGTTACTTCCTCCTCCACCTCGAGGCGTGCGTTGCCCTGCTGTAGTGTGGCAGCTCGCTGGTTACCGCCAGCCGCCCACCGAGACCAGCGTACCACCACCACCTAGAAAGGCATCGCCGGTGTCTTCCCCTCGCGGCGGGGCAGCAGATTGCTGAATGGTGCCATGTAAATGATCGCCGTAACTCCGGTGTTCCGTGCGAGAGTTTTTGCTTAACTGATATGAAACTTCTCTTCGTGCTTTGTGTACGTGTGTGGAACCTTTTATCTGCCTTGTGTCCTTTAATGGGCTAAATTCATAAGCCTCCTGTTAAATTATACAGAAGAGTAAGTAACAAGTGTAAGTGACCAGGAACTGGCAGAAACGGGATTCCGCATTCGCCATAGCCAGAGTTACAGGCAAGAAGCATAAACAATATCCATGCGGCTCGAACGCAATTCAGCTTATAAATAAATGCGCGGTAATGGAAATGTTCCGCTATTCGCACTAACCCCCCGGAAAGTTCGAGTTTTGAGACTGTAGCTAGGATTGCGTTTTGTGTTACGGAATATGGGATATAGGAATCTAAACTTCAGGTCTAATTATATTTCACAATGGAGCTGCAATAGCCCCTGCAGGAATTCTTCTATGCGCCCGTGTGTGTAAATTGGCTCTTTCTTTCCTCTACCTCTTACTCTTCCGTCTCACGTGCCCCTTCTTCTGGCTTGTGTACCCCCCTGCTGGGTGTGTTCATGCAACACTTTGTGCCAGCTCGACCCCTCTCTGCAAAGGCACATTTTCAAGACGCGAGGGTCCTGGGAAACTGCCACTGCTGCCTGCCGTTGTTGACAACCATTTCCTTGACCGCAAACGCTTCCGTCTGCACACGCGGCTTATTCTGACTTGGGCTCGGCAGTTTTGCTCGTAATGAAAGGCGCCACGTACGGTACCAACAAAGTGTCATATACCTGGAAAGATATCAACCGTCGACAGAAGTAACATTGTTTCATTTATGGCGAGCATGCAGAAATAGTTTTATAGAGCACATTGAACTCCAGAGCATTTGGCATTGCACAACAGCGACATCTGAAGCACCGCTAAAAGGAGGAGACAGAGTGTGCACGGGAGAGGAGGCTGAGGGCTTGTTCTATTCATGGGAACAAGGTACCTTGGTGGCACCCTTGGTGGATGAGTGGTAGAGGTAAACGAAAAGGCCGAGTTTGAGCACGTTGTAGTACGGTACAGCGGTGACGAGGAAAGACATGCCCGACTCGATGATCCCGAAAGTGCCGTACACCAACTGAGACGTCAAAAGGAATGTGGGGTGAGATGCGGGATGATGAGGCCAGCAAATTTACTTCGAGAACGTAGGCCAGCAAAGAAATAATATAATTCAGCATTTCAAGCTCTGAATTGGTAAGTACGTGCGATTCAACGTTCATTATACGGGTAGGTCTAAATGAAGCACTTCACTACATGTACTAACCCAGTAGCTGAGCCATTGCTTCTCGTCTTCTTTTGCCTTCGCTGGGTCAGTCACCGAAATAGCCTACGCAAGTGCAAAAGAGAGGGGAAATTATGCACATTTGAAGCAATCATGGTACATGGGGCTAACTACAAGTCAGAGGTTGTAATCATCAGTCCATGCACAGGAACCAAACAGAGAAACGGAGATCAAAGAAAAAGACGAAAGAAGCCCAAGCCTCAATTTGGCTCGAGACGAACCGACCCCTTTTTATAAACAATGGCCATTGAACGTTAAGAAAAACCTAGTATAAGCTGCAATGCAGGCAAAGAAATTAAATGAACTTAGAAGAAGTTTATGCTGCCGCTGTGGCAGTGTGGCAATCTCGTCGGACCTGCAGTGACTTGTAGGCTGGGTAAAGGAAGCATGACAGGTTGACCATCAGCTTGAACCCACCCAGCAAGTAGAACGCCAACAGCACCGGCAAGAACAGCAAGCCGCCTACTACATGCGCCTACACAAGAGTGAGACAACAGTGGCAACAAAGCCAGCGAAAGAACGGTGAAAATGAGAGAACGATGTGTTCTGTGAGAACGAACGGCCCGTCCTTTAGATCAAGCACCTTACCTGCTTGAGTAGCGGGTGCACGTCCTCCAGAGCCTTCAATTGAGCTACACAGGAACGCAAAAATGGACAAGCAGTCATCATTTCAGAGGGCGAGTTATGCTACAAGGGCGTTCATGGATCCATACTGATTGGGGGCTCATTTTTTGAAAGACTGAAAGCGCTCCTTCTTTACCCTCAAACCCACGACATCCAGTCATACTGACCCTTGACAGGTGGAGGAGCATGTTGCTCGATGAGGGCGTCAATTTTGACGGCAGCGATCTCGAGTTGCTCTTTAACGTCCATTGTTCGAGTGCTCCGAAACGGCAGGCGAGAGAGATATTGTTTGGTATTTTTCGCCACGTGGGAATGTCGACGTGCCAACTTTTTCTGACCCTCAAAAAGGAGGGAAAATCCACAAAAATTGCGTCACACAAAACGTCGCTGAACTCGATGAGTCGATGAGTGGAATGCCAAAAAGTGCCAACAACGAAGTGCCAACGCCAACATGCCAACATGCCAACATTGTGATTGACTACTTGACTACTGTACAATGCCATCTTCGGTCGTGCCTATCCATAGATTTAGTTGGTAGCCCAGTTGGGCGTTATTCATTTGCAACGCGACGCTAGCTATACAAGTAGTGCTAAACAAGGGCTATACTACAAGTCTAGAAGTAGAAGATCTCCAATTTGAAGCTAGCTTACTATCAAGACTTGTTAGATTCCGGATGCTAGTCCTAAACTGGCGACTACACTTCATGTTCGTAGCCATGATTCCAACCTCTACACAACTTTGCCGCGCATATATGTCACGGGGAGGTTTCGCGATTCGTACCGGAAAGAACTACCACCGGTGCCTGGCTAGCATTCGCCGCTTGGCCTCCAAGGCTGACGCCACAGACTCGGATCCAGGCTTTGTTCCAGTTTCTGAGCCTACTGCTGCCGTGAGTCTACTTCCAACGCGCCTGTCAGCGAGCAGTGTAACGGCCTGGAAGCAGTGCCCCCTGATGTGGAAACTCAAGTACGTGGACAAGCGCTTTGACCCGCCGAACGACGCGTTGGCGCGCGGCACGGCTGCTCACGACGCGCTCGAGCACTTGTTCGACTTGCCACCGCAAGAACGAGGCCCTGACACGCTGCACAACTTGTTCCGCAAGCATTGGTCGGAGCTGCGCGTGAAGCCCGAGTACGCGGCCATTTTCAACGGCGACCGCGACAAAGAGCGCGCGTGGGGCCTCAAGTCTCTCGACGTGCTCAGCACTTACTATGAACTGGAAGACCCAGCCCAGGTGCCGGTCGAGGCCCGCGAGGTCTGGTTTCAAGCACCGCTTGCGGCCTTGCTAAGTACTGCACAGGGTATCCTGCCCTTAGAACCCATTGGCACCAATGCTGCAGCTAGCGTAGTAGCAGAGCAGGTGGCGTCCTTGCCGACTGCACTGGAAGTGGTGGGGAAAATCGACCGTTTGGACCGGGACCCACAAACGGGAAAAGTAGCGGTCGTGGACTACAAGACGGGCAAAGCACCATTTGGCACGGGGCGAGGCAACAACGTGCAAAAAGAAGCGCAGATTCTCGACAACGCGGTAACGCTTAGTTGAATTTGATGTCCGGTTTCTCGAAGGTTGGCCTATCCAGCGTGTAACTGCACGCCCTTCTCGCTCCCGCAAATGATATCTGCCAGGGCTATCCTTTCTGCGCGTAACATTTTTGGCTCTTTTTTTTTTGCGTTACAATTCCTCTTTTTTCTTCACTTCACAGTTCTTTCAGCTGCGGCTGTATGCAGCATTGGTGGCGTACCAAACCGGAGAGCTCCCACAAACGTTAACCTTGCTTTGCCTCGGGAGCGGCGACGCAATTGACATGGCTTGCGATGCCGACGGAGCTTCTCGAGCCGTCAAAGAAGTCGCTGAGGCATACGAGGGGATGACCGCCGCTGCGGCTGTAGGAGTTTATCCTCCATTGGGCGCTGCCAATCCTAAAACTAAACCCCTCTGCAACTATTGCAGCTTTCAAAGCGAATGCCCAGCGTTCAACAACTTCCCTGCTGCGGCCCCAGTGAGTGCAGCAACTGCGGTGGGAGGCCGCCTTTTGAATGGTGGATTAGGAGCTGAAGCAGCTCCGGTCCTGAGTCCTACAAGCCAAGTAACAGATGCTTCCGAAGCATTACCCTCCACCTCCGCAGCTTCCTCTTCGTCCTCCTTGCAAGCGCTACCGCCGCTGCCCTCGTCATGGCAAAGCACACTGGGCACCGAAGTTACAAAACCGTACTTTCAGAAGCTGGACGCTTTTCTAGCAGCGGAGCGAGGCGCGGGAAAAGTGATTTACCCACCTCAGCAACAAATCTTCAGCGCCCTCGAAGCCTGCGGTAGCAGTAGTGGCGATGGCAGTGGCAATGGAGGTGAAGGTGGTGGAGGGCCCTCCGCGGTGCGCGTGGTTATATTAGGGCAAGACCCGTACCACGGCGCGGGACAGGGCCACGGCCTAGCGTTCAGCGTGCAGCCAGGCGTGCCGAGGCCGCCGAGCTTGGTGAATTTGTTGGCCGAAGTGAAGGCGTGCGGCGAAGGAGGCAGCAGCGACGGTGGCAGCACAAGTGAGTTGCTGCCCTACAGAGCCTTCACCATGATTTACACGTGTGTGTCTGAAAGATACGTGGATGTGCTTCCACGGCTGCATGCCCAATATAAAATTGTCTTGGAGAAAGAACTTCTTTGCTGTTCTTTCTTTTTGTGTGGTACCATCGCACACACTCCACCAATTCCTGACCAGCCACATTGCCCCTCTCACCCAACCCTAATTTCTCCTTTTCATTAGGCGGTTACCTGGGCGCATGGGCCAATCAGGGCGTGCTTCTTCTGAACGCCGTGCTCACGGTCGAAAAAGGCCGAGCAGACTCGCACGCAGGCCAGGTGAATTTTTTTTACGCGTTGTTCTTGGCCTGCCCTGACACAACTTGTTTCTCAATCTCAAATATTTTTGTGGTATTCTGCCCTGATAATTTATGGAAATATGTACCCCTTTTCTTCATATTCATCGTGACCTCATGTTCGCGACTCTCCGCTCTCGGCTTCTTAGGGCTGGGAAACCTTCACCGATGCGGTTGTGCAATCCATCAACGACTCTGGTGAACATGTCGTGTTTATGCTGTGGGGCGCCAAGGCTCAGAAAAAGGGCAAAAACATCGACCGCTCCAAGGTATTTCCTTCCGTTTAGTGCATACATGAATTCTGAGCGTTCTGATTTATTTGTAATCTTCTGGTTTTTGAAACCTAATATTTTTGTTCCTAATATATTTGTTCTTCGTTAATATTTTTCTGTGTTATCGTTTTGGTGGTCGTAGCATTTGGTGCTGGAAGCTTCGCACCCGAGTCCGCTAAGCAATTCCAAAGGAAAACGGCCTTTTACCGGCTCAGGCTGCTTTGCTGCTGCAAACGAATATTTAGAGGCCCACGGAAAGCCACGCATTGACTGGAACTTATAACATTTGAAGCTTGCCTAGCGCTAGCATAATTGCTAGATATAGATTCCAATATCCCGATTCGGGGCGCTATAAAATTATTTATAAAAGCCGATGGTTGACAGCCTGATAGCTCCCAATGCCCAATGTCCAATATTCATGAAGCCTAAAGGACCTATAGAGCATACAACACGAGCACTTTTGAGACAGGCCCGAAGGGCCGGAATTAGAGGGCTAACAGGTAGAGAAGAAAAGCAAAGCAGCGAAAACTAAACCTGAGAAGCTTATCAGGCGCACATGCCCGAGTTGCCATGGAAGTGATGACCCAGGCTCCAAGGGGCCGGAACTAGAAAGCAAAGAGGTAGAAATAAAAAGCAACCAGCTCAAACTAAGGTGCTAATCATGCACACATTCCCGAGTGGCCATGGCATAATGATGGCGGTCCAAAGTGGCACGCCCCTCTGTGCTCTGTGGGTGCTGCTAAAAAAAAAAAAAAAAATCTTCCCGCAGAGGAGGGGGGAACTACTAACTTAAGTCCCTCTAGCGATCTAGGAGAAGAGTCGCCCATCCCCGAGGAACTGCAGCGGCGTGCGCGCCGCCACGCCACGATCAACGTAGTTGATTTGAGTGAACTCGAACTCGAACTAATACAAACCCAAATGGCACAGAAGCCAATGCTGCGGGCAGAAGTGGGAATGCGCGTGCGTTGCGCAAACAATGCAAGTGCGGAATGATTCAGGAGGGAGAGGGGCATTGGCCAAATTCCTCGAAAAATTTGCAAAAAGCGAGGAATTTGTGGGTGTTGCGCACTCCGCAGAACAATAAAGAGGAAGGCGCGCGAGCAA
>Ga0307930_1000413_pt1 | contig 34259 bp, 27 predicted proteins | sample OrgLakmetageno46_FD_203161 | JGI IMG/M metagenome (GOLD analysis project Ga0307930, IMG submission 203161) | Saline water microbial communities from Organic Lake, Antarctica - #46 | ecosystem: Environmental > Aquatic > Non-marine Saline and Alkaline > Saline | place: Antarctica: Organic Lake...
CAAGATTGGCACCCACATTCTCAATAAAATGACCGGGCTTGGCCACGCCAAGTTCGAGGTCGTCACTTGACCAAATCTACGGGTAAGGGAAAACTCAACCAAACCCTGACCCGTGCAACAAGGCCGCGTCGCTTGTGGTTTTTGGTGTCAACGAAGCCCTAGAGGCAATTCGTGGTGACGACCAGCTTGCCCGCCGCTTGGATGAACACTTCCTGCCTTTATGGGAAGATGACGTGGAGTTCTCGCGCCTCATCCAGACCCTTATTGCCGCGATGGCTCTTGAGCGAAGGTCTGGCCTGACGGTTGCCTCGCTTCGCATCATATTAAATGTGACCGGCGGTGTGACGTCACGCGTGTTCACCATGATCAAGTCATTGGCAATTGATGCCATCGAAAGCGGCGAAGAACGGATCACAGATGAAGCCGTTCAAGCATGGCAGCCGATTTGGGCGAAGCATGCCTGGAATGTACGCCGACGGCCGGTCGCGGAACTTCAGTGAACAGTAAACCTCTTCCGCGCCGCCCTCCGCCAATTGAAGATGAGTTACTCTCCAGTTGGATTACGAGGTTAGCACGCGCCAATCACTGTTCCGTCGAGGAGTTTTGTTGCTATCTCGGTTTTGAGCAGGGTAGGGTGCCAGAAACGGTGGCTGAGTTTGAAAACGGAAACTTGGATCACTTGAGTTTTTTGGTGCAACTACCTGCCAGCGAAGTCGCGGCGATGATGCTCCCTGATGGCATTCGCTTTGAAGTCCAGTACGTGTCCCAACACGATTTCCAGAAATGCGCTGTATGCACTTCTCAGACATCCGGTCTTATTCTGCGGCATTGGCGTTCCGTCTGGGCAACCGCCTGCGAAAGGTGCCAGCGGGCTCTCGTGACGCTATGCCCGACGGAAGACGAAATCGTTCCTGAAAAACTAATGCTTCGCGCAAATCGTGGTGCTGAAATCCTGAGGTCAGCTTTTTGTGATGGCGATTTGCAGCTAGGCAGGCGACTTGGGCGGGCTTTCTACATATTGCGTTCGCGAGACTTGGCACAATCCACATCACTGACTTCAGGCGACAACGGTGTCCGGTTCGCGATCCTGTCAGCGATTGGAACGCGTGTGTCGCACAGATTGCTGACAGCGGTTCCTGGCGTTCGAAGTAATGCCGCCCTAGAACGTCATTTGAGTCGCGTGTTCCCGCAGCATCGGGAGGTCATTGCAAAAATGGTCGCCATGTCAGAAGTCTCGGATGAGAACTCAACTGTACGCGACAACAACGGAGCACCTCCGCAATATTCCGCTGCAACTACGTCGGTGAAAAAGGTCTCAAAAACCGCCCTCTCTGCGGCCAGACAGGCAATCGATGAACTTGGTTCTGCTGCTGATCGACACAAACTTCTGGTTCGTGCACAAGCAATTTGGGCGGCCAAAAAGGAACTGAGCGCGCTTAATGAACACCGATTATGACCCTGTGGATATCTTGTAATTAAGGGCACAAAACTGCTCGAAAAAGCGCTCCATGCATAGAATCTGATTTATTAGGGCACAACGACAGCCGTGGACCGTCGGACGCGATCAGAACGTCAGCGGTTAACCGGTCCTTGTGATTGTGAAAAACGTCGGCAAGTCCGCTTGACCCGACCTCTTCGCTCATCTCCAGCACGATGCGAGTGTTGAAGCCCAATGAGCCGCGCGTTGCCAGCACCGCTTCGAGCGCAGCGATGTTGACCAAGTGTTGAACCTTGTTGTCCGCGGTCCCACGCCCGTAAAGACGGTCCCCTTCCTCGACCAGATCGAACGGGGCGAGTCCGCCGCGCCACATGCCATCCTGTGCGCGGATCACGTCACCGTGGCCATAGGTTAGAATGGTCGGCAGGTCGTCAGATTCACGACGTTCGCCGATCAACAGTGGCCCGCCGCGCGGATCGGGATTGTCGAGGATTTCGGTGGCAAAACCCATCTTTTTCAAACGAGGCTCCACCGCCTCGGTGAGATAGCGCATCAATTCGGGGGCCGCGTCGGGATTTTGGCTTTCGGTCGGGTGGGCGACCAGTGCAGCAAGTTCGGTTTTGAATGTGCCGTTGTTGAAATACTGTGTGACGCTTTTGATGGCGCTGTCGCGGGTCATGGCTCAGTCCTCTTGTTCAAGTACGGTATCGCCCCAAGGCGACATAATTTCGGTGCAACCAGTGTTGACGTCACCGTCGCGCATCACCCCGGCAGGGCAGGCAAAGGCATAAGGGAAAACACTTCGCGGGGCCGTGACGACGGCGTTATCGGCGCGCAGGCGGTCCAGAACCTCTGACGCATGTGCCTCGTCTGCCACCAGCTTTGGTCCGCCTGAGACGTCAATGCGCGGGTGATGGAAGGCCGCCTCGATATCCAGTCCGAAGTCCGTAACAAAGGAGGCCAGTTGCGTCACCGCCGACACGATCTTGCGCCCGCCCGACGCGCCGAATGCAAAACGCCGGTCGCCAGCTTCGCCTAGGATCGGGCAAACATTCATCAAGCAGCGCTTGTCCGGTGCCAGCGAATTGGGCCGACCCTGCACTGGATCGAACCACATGATACCGTTGTTCATCAAAAATCCGGTGGACGGAGACACCACGCGGCTGCAAAAAATCGACAGCAATGTTTGAGTCTGCGCGACCATATTGCCATCCGCGTCGACAACGGAAAAATGAGTGGTCGACCCCGGAGCGGCGGGGCTTTCGCCATCGTCGCCCATCGACCCCAATCGCGCGTCGTAGGCGGCGTTCAGGGCGTCGGCATAGGCGGAGAAGGCATTGGGCTTGCTGTCCATGCTGCGCTTTTCCAGTTTGGTGAAGGCATGGCGGAAAGTCGGACCGGCGGTCAGGCCGCCAACAACGTGGAAACGTGCGTCGCGGTAGGAAAAGCTTAGTGGGGTCTCCATGTCGGCGCGGTAGGCACGCAGGTCGTCATGGCTGAGGTATCCGCCCTTGTTCTGTACATCGCGGGCCATCGCCGCGCCCAGATCTCCGTCATAAAGCGCGCGCGCACCATCGCGGGCAATGATATCGAGGCTATCGGCCATGCGGCTTTGATCGAGCCGCTTTTCGGCGAGCGCCGTCCAGCCCGAGATGGTCGGCCACTGACCTTCTTCCAGAAAGAGCGCAGCGGCATCCGCGTCTTTTGCCAGCATGCGTGTCACTGATGCGATGCACAGCGCGGCATACCAATCAACTTGCAGGCCCTGACGCGCGTGGTTCACGGCGGGGACCAGCAATTCAGCCCACGGCACCTTGCCATAGCGGTCATGAACCTGTCCTAAGCCGTCCACGACACCAGGAACGGCAATCGCCTTGGCTCCTTGGACATTCACATCGTCAATGACTTGTTCCCACGGGAAGAGATCCCCCGCTACACCGGCCCCCGACAAGGGAAAATCCTCGATCTTCAACCCGGCGGGCGACCGCATGCCGTGGTTCACGGCGACGGCCATTTTTTCGTCGGCGCGCCATAGCATCATCGCGCCGCCGCCGGCTGGACCGCTCATCCACGGCTCGAGCACGCCGATCACGAAGGACGTTGCAATCGCCGCATCAACGGCATCACCGCCGGCGCGCAGCACCTCTGCACCTGCTTCGGCGGCGAGGCGGTGCTGTGCCGCAACGACGCCCCGTTTCGTCTTGATGACAGTCTTGCGGGTTTGCATCGTTTGCGACAGGGACGAGGTCATGAAACGCTCCTTGGTTGTTCAGACGGTGAAATCGGGGCGGTACATCGAGCTTTCGGGATCGTGCAGATGACATTCCAGATGCCCGCCTTCGCGCCGTACGGTACGGGGATCTTTGGTTTTGCAATGGCTTTGCGCGAAAGGACAGCGCGGGTGGAAATCACACCCCCATCGCGGGTTGATCGGGTTCGAGTATGCCGCGCTCAGCTGCGACAGCGATAGGGTAATGTGGCCGGAAAGCCTCTGCCAAATCCAAGAAGGGGAAGACGTCGGTAGAGTTACCTTGGATGGCTCCAATATAGTTTAATTTCGGTGGGGAAGGGCAGGCCTACGCATCAGGCATATTTTCTGCAACAATGCGCTCCGAGTCCAGAAGTAACCTATGCTGAGGGCATACAGCGCCTGTTAAAGGCATAACTTATGCCATTTCAGTCAAAGCGACTGGCCCCACCCGGCGCGCGAGGGCATGAGCGCCGGGGGAGGTACCTTTTAGCTGGTGACTCGATCGATCAGTTTCTCCGCAGCGCGCATACCGGCGATGACGTGGTTCTCGCCACGTACCAGTTGCGTTCTGGCAAATCCTTGCAGTTCGAGCTGAAGGCCTGCGATATTACTTGCTTGTTCGATCGCGGGGAGGGGGGGAATGGTAAGCGCCGGATCATGTCGGAAGCGATCCAATCTGTTGAAATTGAGCGGGACGAGAATGCGGGCAAGCTCCTGTATTGCCTCGTTAGCTTTGTTCTGCTGAACCGCACCATTCGCGATCCTGTCATAGAAATCTTCCAGCTTCTGGAGCAGGCTGTCCGCAGCGGCTTGAGCCCGAGATAGATCGAACGCTGTGTCGGCGTCTGATTGATACGCTTTCAGTGTGGCCTGAAACTCCCGTGCAGTGGCCCGCCAGTCTTGCGGGAGGATCTCCGCGTTTGCGTTGCGGAATACGGCCAGAAGATACACCTTTATGTCACGCAACAAAATCTCCTTGTCCGCGATCTCAAGCGTGTCGTTCTCCGTGTGCCAAGCAATGTTCATACCGCATCCGCCCACGGCATAGTATCCCAGCTCTTCGCGGTGCGCGTCCGTCATCGCGGAGGACAACATCAGGTAGCCGGATAGTCCAATGTCGTTGAACGAGTAGTCTCCCGCGCGGTGTGGCCGCTCGGAGTGCAACTCCTTACCGCAGACATCCTTGATGACCGTCGCGAGGAAGTCGTGGTTTTCAGACATGACGGAAACATTCAGGAACTCGGTCGCCCAACGGCAGCCAGGGCTGTCGCAGTTCACCTGCGCCACGCAATTTTCGTCGAGGTCGAGCGCGAAGGTATCCGAATACCAGGTTGAGCCTGCATAGCGTCCGGTGGAGTGGCCGGGCCACCACGCGATCTTTACCGTACGCCGCAGTTTATCGCGGTTCGCCCAGAGAACACGGGCGATTTCGAGCATCGTGGCATCACCCGTCGCATTGTCGCCCACGCCCACGTCCCAGCTGTCCAGGTGACCGTGCAGCAGGACATATTTTTCCGGCTCTTCCGTGCCCGTGATCGTGATTTCCGGTAATTTTGAGCTGAACCAACCTTCTTCCATTTCGGTGAAGATCGTGGCTTCGCCCCCGTCCTCGGCAATCTTGCGCAGCGCCTGACCGCTTTCGAAGTTGACGGCCGCCGCGGGCATCGTGGGTTTGCGTGCCAGATCATCGGTGCCGGGGGTGCCCCAGATTGTCGTGCAGATACCCCAGTGAATATCAACGCCGGGGTTGATCGCGATGACGCCGATCGCACCACAGGTCGCCATGAGTGAGATGATGGCGGGGCTGGCGAACCCTTCCGTCAGCACGATCTTGCCTCGGACTTTGTTCATCATCTCTTCGGTGGCTTCAAGTTGGCTTTCGAACGCGTCTTCCTCGTCCATGTCGGTGGTGCCGGGAGTATAGACGAGCGGCCCGGTCAGACCGTCAGGCGTGTTGACGGCATAGGAGGGCGGCTTGGCGCGGAAGGTGGTGCCGCCCGCCTCGACGCGCGCCTGCCCGGGCAGGCTGAGATAGAGATCGGGCTCGTGAACCTTCACCTCGACGCCATGACCGCGCAGCGTTTGCACGACCTCGTCCATCCCGCGGTTCACATCATCGGGGTGCTCGCGCTTGAAGGTGGAAAAGCTTTCTACAAGCGCCCAGGGCGCGTCGATCGAAACCTGATCGAGAAGAGTCTTTTCTATAGCATTCATTCTTATCTCCGATGCGTTTTATTCAGTGAAACGACGTTGCATTTGATAAAACGCTAGCAGAGCATTTCGAGTCGGGCAAGCGGGGCATGCGCGTGTTGGCACACAGGACCGCCTCAACCCAGTGTCAGCTTCTCGGATATCTTACGCGCCGCAGATCTCACGGCATCGATGTAGAGGTCCCGCCGTGGCTCATCCAGCCGGACCGAGGCACCCGCGATCGACAGGCCGGCTATGACTTCACCCGCGCCATTGTAGATCGGCGCTGCGATTGAAAACGCCCCATCGTCAAGATCGTTCAGCGCCACGTTGTAGCCATTCGCCCTTATTCTATTGAGTAGCTTCGTGAGCTGCTCGGGGTCGGTGATGGTATGGTTCGTGTATCTCTCAAGCTTTGATGTAAGTACCCGGTCAAGGATTGCGGGCTCAGCGTAGGCAAGCAGCAGCATGGAGGCACCGCCCGCATGTAGCGGGCCTTTCCGGCCGCTCTGGGCGAAGATTCGGATTGCGTGCAAGCCTTCGCGCGTGACCAGGGCGAGGGCGTCGCTGCCTTCTCTGATGACCAGATTGACGTTTTCGCCCGTCTCATCGCGCAATTCATCCATTACCGGTGGTGCAACGTGCAGCAAAGCGCCGTCCCGGCCCACTCGCTCTCCCAGAAGCGCAAGCCGATACCCGAGAGAATAGATGGCCCTTTCGGAATCGCGATGGACGTACCCGGTTTCTTCAAGAGTCTGCAAGAGTCTGAAAACAATTGATTTTGTGAGGCCCATATGTTGGGATAACGCGGTGGCGCCGAGGCCGGGGTTGTCTGCGAGCATTTCGAGGACGTTCAGCGCGCGGACGACTGCCTCAATTTTATACGATTTGCGTTCGGTTGGCTCGGAATCTGCGTCTTTGACCATGCCTGCTCCTAAAAAATGTATTGTAATTTTTGAGAGTCGTGTTTTACTGAATAAAGTAATTCAGCGCTGTCTCACTCAGTAAAACTTATCTCGCGCTGTGTTAATGCCAAGAGCCATGCCGGACAACTGGCAACTGAATGCGCTTGAACAAGCCGCGACCGCAATGCGACGCGGAGAAAGTTCGCGTGCATCGTGAAGACAAGCGGCCCCGTGGGGGTCGATGAAAACAGGAGAGTTATTGTGAACACATTATTGAAACTGGCTTCCACCTCGCTGATGAGCGCGGCGATGTTGGCCTCGCCCGCGTTGGCGCAGGACCAGATCCGGACGCTGCATTTGCTGTCCCGCCCCCAGGCCGCCCAGCCGGCGGAATTTCAGGCCATGCAGTTGATCGCGCAGGAATGGCGCAAGCTGGGGCTCGACGTCGAGGTCGACGTGATGCCCTGGGAGCAGATGTCGGACCAGGTCTGGTATAACCGCAATGACTGGGATGCGACCGCTTGGCAGATGACAGGACGACCTGAACGATCCGATCCGGACGAAATTATCTATAACCTTTTCCACTCTACCACCGCTGAGAGCGGCTATAACTTCATCGGCTACGCAAACCCCGAGTATGACGCCGTCGTAGAGAAGCAGCGTGTCACCATCGATCCTGATGCGCGTCAGGCGCTGGTTGTCGAAGCGCAGGAAATCCTCGCCAAGGACCAGCCGAACATGATGTTGGTGCACCCCGAGCAGGCGTTCGCCTTCGACAAGACGATTTGGGATGAAGCATCGGTTGTGAATCAATCAGGGATCGGCATCCGCAACACCTGGACATGGCTGTCCCTCGCACCAAAGGCCGACCAGAAAGACATCATCGTAAACTCAGCAGACAACGTCATCTCCGTGAATCCGCTCTATATCTCAGGTGTGACGGACAGCTGGATCACGGAGCTGGTATATGACCGCTTGTTCCGCGTTGGTCCCGATGGCCTGCCGACCGAGTGGGCGGCGCAAAGCCACGAATGGCGCGACGATACCACTATTGCGGTCACTCTGCGTGACGACATGATGTGGCACGACGGGGAGCCTGTGACGGCCGAAGACGTCAAGTTCTCATACGAGGCGACGACGGGCGGCGAGGCTCCGATGTACTCGCCTTTCGGGAAAGGCATCAGCGGTATCGAAATCGAAGATGGCAACGTCGTCGTATTCTCGCTGACCAACCCTTCGGCGTCTTTCATTACGTCAAGCCTGGCCAAGATCAACCTAATCCCCAAGCACGTCTGGGAACCGATCCTCGCGGATCTGGCGACCAAGGAAGAAAACGCCGAAAGCTATCAGGAAGAAATGCCGATCGGCTCGGGACCCTACAAGTTCGAGCGTTGGATCACCAACGAAGAGATCGTGCTGAGCGCAAACACGGACCACTTCAATGCCCCAAAAGCCGAGCGTTGGATTCTGCGCTTCGTGCCCAACGCCGAAGCGGCCCTTGGCATGCTGCGTTCGGGTGAGATCAACTTCCTCACCGATTTCTCGGGCGATCCTCAAGTTCTGATCGATGCAGCCGCTGCCGATGGCGATCTTGAGGTCATGTCGACCGTGGACATCGGGTTTCGCTACATCGGGTTCAACAACCGCCGTCCGCCATTCAACGACCCCGCGTTCCGCTCAGCCCTTTCATCTGCTGTGGACCGCCGCCTGATCGTGAACGCGGCGTTCAAGGGCTTTGCCGTCGCGTCGAACTCTGTTGTGTCGCCAGCGCTTGAATTCTGGCACGCAAAGGCCGTAGTCGACAATTTCCAAGCCGGTGCGGATGTCGCAAAGTCGATGCTGGATGAGGCGGGCTACACGATGGTCGATGGCCGCCTAGCCTATCCCGAAGGCGTCAAAGAGACACTTGGCGACTGACGCAAAACCGAATTGGGGGGCGGCGCACATCACGCCGCTCCCCTTTAATCCTCTACAATTTTTCTCAGCTGCAGGTTCCCATGAACACGCTCAAACCCGTTCTATCACGAACATTGCAGCTGTTGCTTGTCCTTTGGGCTGTCGTGACGATCCTGTTCCTGATGTTTCGTCTTATGCCCGGCAATCCTCTCGCCGCGTATATCGACCCCACATTCACCCTCGAACAGCAGGAACAGCTGATCCGCCAGTTCGGGCTGGATAAGCCGCTGTTGTCGCAATATTTCACGTATCTGGGCAATCTATTGCAGGGGGAATTGGGATATTCCTTCCGCTACCGGACCCCAGTGGCCGAACGGATTTGGCTGCTGCTACCCAACACGTTGATCTTGACGTTTTCTTCGCTGATCATCGCTTATGTATTCGGTATTCTGGCCGGCGCATGGCTTGCGTGGCGGCGCGGCAGCCGAGCCGAGGCCGTCTCCCTCCCCATCGTGCTCGCCACCCGCGCAATGCCCGAATTCTGGCTGGGGATGGTACTGTTAGCCATTTTTTCTTTTTCGCTGGGTATCTTTCCCGCGGGTGGCACTCGATCCGCAGGAACGGAATACACCAGTCTTTGGGCGCTCTATACCTCTGCCGATTTTCTATCACATCTCGCGCTACCGGTGCTTACGCTGGCGATTTACTCCCAAGGGCTGCCGCTGCTGCTGATGCGCTCAAACATGCTCGACGTGATGAAGGAGGATTTCGTCACGATGGCTAAGGTCAAAGGGCTTTCACCATATACGATCGTCATCAAACACGGCGCGCGCAATGCGCTGTTGCCGGTCATGACGTCCTTCGCGATTTCCGTAGGCTACCAGTTGCAAGGCAACGTGGTGGTGGAAAGTGTGTTCTCCTGGCCGGGCCTGGGGCGAGAACTTGTCTCCGCTGTATCGGCTTCGGATTATCCTCTTGCACAGGGTGCATTCTTGATGATTGCGGTCGTGGTGATTGCGATGAATCTTATCGCTGACCTTCTTTACACCCTTCTGGATCCGAGGATTTCACATGCCTGAAGCATCTGCATCGCGTGGCCTCGTGGGTCGGATCTTCGGCCCCCTCCATCTACCCGTCGGCGACAACTTTGCCGTCGCGGGGCTGATCATTTACGCAGTGTTTGCGTTTACGGCCATCTTTGCTCCTGTTCTGGCACCCTACGATCCCACAGAAATCCTCTATTCCGCCGAATATAATCTGGCATCCGATTTGATGCCGGGAGAAGAAGGTCATGTGCTCGGGACGACTAGCCTTGGTCGCGACATCTTTTCACAGATTTTGTTCGGGGCTCGCTCTGCTTTGTTGGTTGGTCTAACGGCGGCATTCATGGTGTCCGTGATCGGGACGATCATCGGGCTGCTGTCCGGCTACTTCGGCGGCTGGGTTGACACAGTTCTGATGCGCCTTGCCGATGTCGCCTTCGGCATTCCGTTTCTACCCTTCGTGATCGTCATCTCCGCCTTTCTACAGCCGTCGATCTGGAACACCGTGATCGCGATGGCGCTTGTGCTGTGGCGCGACACCGCACGTGTTATCCGTTCGCAAGTGCTCACCTTGCGCTCGCGTGGGTATGTCGAGGCCGCGCGGGTGTCTGGCTCCTCGGATATGAGCATCATCGTCCGGCACATTGCGCCCAATATCGTACCGCTCTCGCTGCTCTACGGCTCCATCGCGATCGGTTGGGCCATTCTGACCGAGGCTTCGATCAGCTTTTTGGGCTTCGGTGATCCGGATTCGATCAGTTGGGGCTTCATGCTTCAGGATGCCTTTGCAAGCCAGGCGCTGAGTCGGCAGGCTTATCACTGGTTCATCCCGCCGGGCATCGCGATCATTCTGGTTGTGTCCGCCGGGTTTTTCATCTCGCGCGGCTACGAGAATCTTCTCTTTCCGAAGTTGGGCCGCTGACATGTCCGAACCATTGCTCAGCGTGAAAGACCTCAGCATTGCTTACGAAATACCCGGCCTGGACGTGGTCGCGGTTTCCAACGCCTCGTTTGACGTGCCGAAGGGGTCCATCGTCGGGCTGGTTGGCGAAAGCGGTTGCGGCAAGACGACCATGGCGCGCGCTTTTACCCGCATCATCGCCGACAACGCCAAGATCACCCACGGCAGCATGATGTTCGACGGTCAGGATCTGGCCAAGCTGTCCGAGCGGGACATGAACGCCTTGCGCTGGCGTGACATCGCCTTCGTGCCGCAATCGGCGATGAACTCGCTCGATCCGGTGTACCGCGTTGAATATCAGCTGGGCGAAGTGCTGCGAGGCAGGGGCGGGATGAGCCGCAAACAGGCGCATGCCCGTGCGATCGAGCTGTTCGAGATGGTGGGGATCGAAACCAATCGTCTGCGTGATTTTCCGCATCAGTTTTCCGGTGGGATGCGCCAGCGGGTGGCCATTGCGCTGGCGCTCGCGCTCAACCCCAAGCTCATTGTCGCGGACGAACCTGTGACGGCGCTTGACGTCATCGTGCAGCGGCAGATCCTTGATCAGATGCGTGAGCTGCAGCGTGATCTGGGCATTTCGATCATCATGGTGACGCACGATATTTCCGTCGTGGCCTATATCTGCGACCGGACGGTGGTGATGTACGCCGGTGAGGTCGTCGAGGTATGTGACACGGCCACACTCCTGTCGGAGCCGCTGCACCCCTACACAATGGGCCTCAAGAACGCCTTTCCCGACATCGCAAGTGCGGGCACGGGGACACTGACCCCCATCGCAGGGGCGCCCCCCGATCTTGTGCATCCGCCTTCGGGCTGCCGCTTTGCCGCGCGGTGCCCCTTTGCCAAGGATCGCTGCCGCGCCGAGGCACCTGTCCTGAAACAGGCGGCTGAGGGCCACACGGTAGCGTGTCACCGCGCAGATGAAGCTGTTTCGCTGCGCGCCCGTGCGGCGGAGCCGGAGACATGGGAAAAAGTTGCATGACCACGCCTCTCGTCGAAGTCGAAAACGCGCAGCTTCACTACAAGGTCGGGTCCGCGGCCTCGGCCATGTTTGGCTTGCCCTCGGTTGTGAAAGCGGTGGATGGCATCAGCTTTCGCCTGAACGCAGGGGAAAGTGTTGGCCTGCTCGGAGAGAGCGGATGTGGCAAGACGTCGATGGGGCGGCTGCTTGTCCGGCTCGAGGAGGTGACCGGCGGCTCCGCCCGCTTTGACGGGGCGGAAATTGCCGATCTCAAGGGCAGCGATCTGCGTCGGTTCCGGTCGCGCAGCCAGATGATATTCCAGAATCCGTTCGATGCTGTGAACCCACGCTATTCCATCAAGAAGACGATGGCGGAGCCGTTGGGGAATGCTGGTATCCCGAAATCTGAATGGCACGACCGCATCGTCACAGCGCTTGAGCTGGTCGGGTTGGCCGAGCCCGCGCAGTACCTTGACCGCTTTGCCCACCAGCTGTCCGGCGGGCAATTGCAGCGCGTCGTCATGGCCCGCGCGCTGATCCTGGAGCCTGATTTCGTCGTGGCGGACGAGCCGGTTTCGATGCTCGACGTGTCGGTCCGCGCGGGCGTGCTGAACGTGTTCCGAGATGTGCGTGACAAGCTGGGACTGACTGCGATCTACATCAGTCATGATCTCGCGTTGGTGCGCTACGTCTGCGAGCGCACTATCGTCATGTATTTGGGCCGTATCATGGAAGACGGCCCGACTGAGGATATCGTGCGCGAGCCCCTTCATCCCTACACGCAGGCCCTGGTCGCTGCGGTGCCGACACCCAAGGCGGACCAAAGCCACGATCCGCTGCCCATCGGACGCGGCGCGCCCGATCCGCGCAATCCGCCGTCGGGCTGTGTCTTCCGGGACCGGTGCCCGAAAGCGTTCGATCGCTGTGCATCGGACGTGGCCCTGCCGCAGAAGGTCGGAACACGGACCGTAGCGTGCCACCTGTTCGATGGTGCCGTCTGATGCGGGCGGTAGTCTATAACGAAACCGGAGCGGCGGATGCTGTTCTTGGTCTGCGCACGCTGCCCGATCCGGTTGCCGGGCCTGGCGAAGTTCTGGTTCGCGTTCATGCCTCCGGGATCAATCCGGCTGACGTCAAGCGCCGCGCGGGGTGGAACGGGATGCAGATGGTGCACGATACTGTCATCCCACATTGCGATGGCGCGGGCGTGATCGAGACCGTCGGCGAGGGCGTCCCATCCGCGCGCGTCGGTGAGCGTGTCTGGATGTGGAATGCGCAAGGCGGATACGGTGAAACCGGACGCGCCTTCGGCACCGCGGCAGAACTGATTGCGCTGCGGTCAGAACAGGCGGTGGCGTTGCCGGACGCGATGAGCTTTGACGCCGGTGCTTGTCTGGGCGTGCCCGGTCTTACCGCGTGGCTATTGGTCCTTTCCGATGGTCCCGTTGAGGACAAGACAATATTGATACAGGGCGCGGCGGGCGCGGTTGGTCATATGGCCGTGCAGGTCGCGCTGCATCACGGCGCGACGGTCATCGCCGTCGTAAGCTCCGATGAAGGGGCGCGGCATGTGGCTTCGGCGGGGGACGTGTTGACAATAAACCGTCACACCCAAGATGTATCCGCGTGTGTTCGCGAGTTGACGAATGGAACTGGCGTCGACCGCATTGTCGAGGTGGATCTGGCAGCGAACCTCGCAGTGGACATCACGTGCCTCGCCTCGCATGGCATCATCGCCTCTTATTCCTCGTCCTCCAATCCCGCACCCACCCTGCCGTATTACGATCTTGCGAACCTTGGCGCGACCGTCCGGTTTATCCAGGGCTTTCTACTGACCAAACAGCAACGCACTGCCGCGCAAGCTGAATTGACTACGATGGTCGCGGCAGGGCGCCTCAAGCCATCCATCGGGGCCACCTTTGCCCTGCAAGACGCCGCACTGGCCCACCAGCGCGTCGAGGCGCGGGCGCTAGGTCAGACCGTTCTAACTCTCTTCCCACGTGACGAAGGATCCGACCATGAATGAACATGCAACCGCCGTGACCGGCGATGCCACAACCTGTGATCCCGTATCGCTCGAGATCATCCGAGGGGCCATCGCCGCTGCACAGTCCGAGATGGAGGCGCTGATCGAGCGCACTGCCATTTCGGCTTTCATCCGGGAGAAGAAAGATTTCTACACCGCCCTTTTTGATGGGCACGGGACGATGGCGGTAGGATCGATGGTGCCGATCTTCGGTGACATGACCCGACCTGTGCTGGAGAAATTTCCCGCCGAAACGATGCAACCGGGCGATGTCTATTGGTACAACGACTGCTACGGCTCTTACGGCGCGATCTCACATTCCAACGATCAGGTGTTGCTGGCGCCCGTGTTCCGCGAGGGGAAAATCTGCGCCTTCGTGATGAGCTGGGCACATTTCGCTGACATAGGCGGTCTGCGCCCCGGATCTATCAGCCCCGATGCCACGGACATCTTTCAAGAAGGCGTGATGATCCCCGTCACCAAGATGATCGAGGCCGGTAAGGTCAACCAGGCCGTGCTGGACATCTTCCACCGCAATTCCCGCTTTCCGGATCAAAGCATCGGGGACATGCGCGCCCTGATGGCGTCAGTCGAGCTTGGCACGAAACGCGTGGGGGAGATCCTCGACCGCTTCGGGCCCGCGATGATGGCCGATGCGCTGGCGCAGCTGTTGCAACGGACACGACGTTTGGTGCGGTCGCGATTGGCCGAGACATTCGATTACGGCACGCATAAATTTACTGATGCGATCGACAGCGACGGGCACGGCAACGGCCCTTTCCGGATGCGGTTCGCGCTGACCCGCTCGCGGGGGCAAGACGGTGAAGACCACTTTTCCTTCGATGCCCGCGACAGCGACGATCAGGCACCCGGACCAATCAATTACCTGATGAACAAGGGCGTGCCTGGCATGGCGCTAGGCCTGTTTTATCTCGGCGGCGATCCGTCGCAGGTGTGCAACGCGGGCGGGCCGAATGCGCTGGACGAAGTGCTGTTTCGCGAAGGATCTTTTCTGCAACCTAAATATCCCGCGCCGCTCGGTCTGCGCGGGCTGACGGCGATGCGCATGATCTCCGCAATATGTGGATTGCTCAACACCGGCGGCGGCGACGCGCCTGCGGCGAACTCGGCCTATGTGGTCAACATCATGCGCGGTGAGTTTCGAAACGAGACAGGAGAGCTGGAGCCCTACTTGCTGGCGGACGGCATAGGCGTGGGATACGGCGCACGCGCGACCGCCGACGGCATCGACGCCGTCTATTTCGTCGCACAGGAAAACTATCCGGTGGAGTTTCTGGAGGCGGGTTATCCGGTTACGATGAACGCCTACGGCGTGGTGCCGGATTCAGGCGGTGCAGGCAAACACCGGGGCGGCTGTGGCATCGTGCGGGAGTACGAGATATTGGCCGAAACCACCATGTGCGCCATCCGTATCGATAGCGTAAAAAATCCGCCGTGGGGAATTGATGGTGGGCGTTCAGGTCGGCACGGCGTGGCCACCGTCAATCCCGGCACGCCCGACGAACGCATCCTCAACCCCCTTTCGGACGGCAATATGCTGCGCAAGGGCGATATTCTGCGGATTGAGACGGGAGGCGGGGGCGGACACGGCCACCCGTTTGACCGCCCCGCCGAGCGTGTGCTCGACGATGTGCTCGATGGGTTCGTGACCGTCGATGCGGCACGCGATCTCTACGGTGTTGCGATCGAAAACGATGCGCTTGACGTCACCGCCACCGAAGCACTTCGCGCCGACAGGCCCGCAACGCGCCGTTTCTTCCGTCAGGAGTATGTCGATGCCCTCGTCTGATATGACCTTTGATCCATCCTATGCCGTGGCCGTCGACATCGGCGGCACCTTTACCGACATCTCATTGTTGGACCGGACGTCCGGCAGGGTCTGGCGCGCCAAGACGCCCTCCACCCCGTCGGACCCGTCGGAGGCATTCATGACAGGCGTGCGCGCCGTGCTCGACGACGCGGGCATCGACGCTTCGGCGCTGGATCAAGTGCTGCACGGCACGACGGTAGCCACCAACATGATCCTCGAGAACAAGGGGGCCAAGACCGCGCTGGTCACCACGCGCGGCTTTCGCCACGTGCTCGAGATCGGTCGGCAGGACATTCCCCGCCACGCAAACCTCTTTACCTGGGTCAAACCGCGCCGTCCGGTCCCGGCCACCCGTATCCACGAAATAGATGAGCGGATCGGCACCGGCGGAGTCGTTATAAAGCCGCTCGACGAGGACAGTGTTGCAAAGGTCGCAGAAGAGATCCGCGCGCAGAACGTGCAGGCCGTCGCCGTCTGTCTGATCCATGCCTACGCCAACGCCGATCACGAACGCCGCGTGACCGAATTGCTCCGGTCGGCATTGCCGGGGGTCGATGTGACATGCTCGACCGATGTGTTGCCTGTCGTGCGGGAGTTTGAACGCACGTTGGCCACCGTCTTGAATGCCGGCGTGATGCCGGGTGTGTCGACCTACGTGCGAAATCTCGAAACACAGTTGCGGGAGGCAGAGGTGTCCTCGCCACTACTGCTCATGCAATCGAATGGCGGTGTCGCAGGAACGGCGGCAATAAGAACCGCTCCTGCTCTGACCGCCCTGTCGGGTCCGGCGGCGGGTGTCGTTGGCGCGTGCGATGTGGCCGGTGCCTGCAGCATCGGGGATATAATCACCGTCGATATTGGCGGCACTTCGGCCGATATTTGTCTGATTCGCGATGGAACCGTCGGCCTTACTCAGTCGGGCAAGGTAGGTGACTGGCCGCTGTCGCTGCCGATGGTGGACATGGTGACGATTGGCGCGGGGGGCGGCTCCATCGCTCAAGTCTCCGATGAGACTTTGGCCGTCGGCCCCCATTCCGCCGGTGCGCGCCCCGGGCCTGCCGCTTACGGTTACGGAGGTATGCAGGCCACGGTGACCGACGCGCACGTGGCCTTGGGTCACTTGCCCGTATCCCTGCTGGGAGGCGAGATGTCACTGGATCAGGAGGCCGCGCTGGCTGTCATCGACGATAATGTCGCGTCACCACTCGGTCTTGCACGGCACGACGCGGCGCGTGGCATTCTTGCTATAATGAATAACAACATGGTCGGCGCGGTGCGCACGGTATCGGTGGAGCGCGGACATGATCCACGTGATTTTACGCTGGTGCCTTTCGGCGGCGCGGGGCCCCTACATGGTGTGGCACTGGCAGAGCTGCTCGGCATCAGGCAAGTTATGATCCCGCCTGCACCGGGTCTGCTGTGCGCTGACGGTCTTCTCGCAGCTGACTTGAAGGCGGAGTTCACCCGCGCGTTGCCAAAGCCGGGCCCGGTTGACCAGAGCGCCGGAGACAAGATCGCAAAAGAGCTTTCTACGTACGCCTGCGCATGGTTTGAAGAGGAGGGCATCCCCGAAAATCGTGCCAATATCGCCGTGCGCGCACTTTTAAGGTTTCACGGGCAGGGCGGCGAAATCGCTGTGGACTGGGGCGACACCCCCGCCGCCACCCAAGAGCGCTTCCGGCAGGCGCACGAAGCGCTCTACGGTTTTGTTCTAGACGCACAAATCGAGCTTGTGACCCTGCGGATCGAGGCGGTAGGCCGTACCGAAGCTTCGCCGCGCCCCAGTCTGAAAGAAGGCGAGCCACCCCGGCCGGTTGCCACGCAGATGGTCCACTGGGAAGCCGGCGATGTCGAAACGCCGATCTACGACCGCGCAAGTTTTTGCGCCCATGTGACAATCGCGGGTCCGGCGGTCATCACCCAGCTCGACACCACGACGATTATACCACCAGGCTGGACAGCGACGGTCCATTCCTCTGCTGCGCTATTACTGAAAAGGACCGATACATGACTCAGATAGAAGATATTTTCACCTATATCAAAGAGCACGAAGATAGTTTTGTGACGCGTGTCATGGATTACGTTCGCCATCCGTCGATTTCGGCCACTGACATCGGGATTCGCGAAGTGGCGACGCTCTTAGTCGATCATCTGGACGGTCTGGGGTTTGACGCGCGACTGGTCGAGACGCCGGGCCATCCATTCGTTTTGGGACAACGCGTTGTGGATCCTTCAAAACCCACCGTCCTGCTTTATGGTCACTATGATGTGCAGCCGCCCGATCCGCTCGACGCATGGGTAAGTCCGCCGTTCGAGCCGGAGGTGCGCGACGGGCGCATCTGGGCACGCGGCATCGGAGACAACAAAGGCCAGCATTTTGCTCAGCTCCTGGCGATTGAAGCGCATCTGGAAGTTACCGGCACATTGCCGTGCAACATCATCTTTTGTCTCGAAGGGGAGGAAGAGATCGGATCTCCGCAGATTGCCGACTTTGTGCGTGCGCACATGGACGAGCTTCAGGCCGATCTGGTCGTTACTTCCGATGGTCCGCTGCATGAAAGTGGTCAGCCGGTAGTCACGTTCGGCGTGCGTGGGGTCGCGTCCTTCGATCTGGTGGCCAAAGGCGCGTCGCGCGATGTTCATTCGGGCAATTTTGGCGGGATCGTTCCAAACCCCATCTGGACGCTGGTACATTTGCTGGCGACCATGAAGGACTCGGAAGGGCACATCACGGTGGAGGGCATCACGGAGCCCGTTATCCCAGCCACCAATCTAGAGTTGGATGCGGCATCGCGATTGCCGCTGGATCTTGAGACGGTGATGGCAGATCTTGGGCTGGAGACGCTAGACGGTCCGCTGGATCGACCCTATTGGGATCGCTTAATGTTTTATCCGACACTGACAATCAATGGATTACATGGCGGCTATGACGGACCCGGTAGCAAGACGGTGCTTCCAAACCGCGCCATCGCGAAGTGCGACGTCCGGTTGGTGGAGCCATTAACCCCAAATCATGTATTCGAGCGGATCGAGGCGCATGTTGCTAAACATGCCCCTAAAGTCGAAGTCGTCCGGCATAACGGAATGCTGCCCTCCAAAACACCGATGGACACGCCGTTTGCCGCCGTCGTGACCCGCGCCGTCAAATCCGCCCGCGGGGTCGAGCCGTTGTTGTATCCTACTGTGGGCGGAAGCCTACCGGACTATGTCTGGACGAAGATCCTCAAAAAACCCGCTTTCGTTGTGCCGTACGCGAACGCGGATGAGGCGAACCACGCGCCGAACGAGAATCTCGAAGTTGTCCGATTTATCGACGGTATCCGGACCGGTGCGTCGCTCCTTTATGAATTGGGTCGTGTCGGCTGATCCAACGGGGCGTTCGCAGACACAATATCTGGAGACGCCCGAAAGGCTGCTGAACACCAAAGCCCACACAAATCACGAAGGGACCATGCCACGTGCCAGCATCATCTCCTCTACCTCGCGCAGGCTCAGGTTGAACCGGACGTAGAGCCAGACAACATGAGCGATAATCTGAGGCGGAAATCGGTGGCGTTTGCAACTGATTTTCAATGTCTGCATCGAAATCCCCTACGCCCAGATCAATACACCAGCAACCTCACGCCCGTTAACGTGACAACACCCGCGCTTTGCATGTAAGCATGCGCCATTGCGTTTAGACCGGCAAAGCGATGCAGACCCCAAGTTGCTCATGGTTTTGGCCTTCGTAGGGTGTGCATCGGGTGTACGATGCGGGGTTTCATCGGGCGCGTCGCCTTGCGCCCATCATCAGGGCCACCCCTGCAAGGGCAGGGGCAAGACCGGAGAGGACAAGCCCGGTGGCATAGCCGCCGGTTGCGTAAACCACGCCCTGCATCAGCAGCGGGCACAGCACATAGCCGCTGAACAAGATGAAGGTGCCTGCCGAGGTTGCCTCGCCCACCCGGCCCTCGGGGGCGATTTCGGCCAGACCCGTTAAGAACACGCCGTTCCAGGAAATCACCGTAAGTCCCGCCAGCGCCGACAGCACGGCGATCCACAGGGTGGACGAGCCCGGGCCTATGGTGGCCAAAAGCGCCATCGTGCCGCCAGACAGAAAGCACAGCCATGTCAGCGCGCGCACCGGATCGCCCAGCCGGTCCGACATCCAGCCCATCAGGACGCGGCCGCCGATCCCAAGCCCCTGCAACAGCGCAAAGGCCGCACCCGCCGCCGTGACCGACCATCCGGCGTGATCTGACAAGAACACCGGGAAAAACCCCATCAGCACGCCCTGACTGATGCCAAGGCTGAACCCCGCCGCCGTGATCAGGCGCAGTTGCGAAGACTGCAGCACCAGTGCCAACAACCGGGCAGGGGCCAGAAGCATGTGGGCCAAGTCAAACCGGATCCGCGACGGGGGCGCATCGTCCACCGCCCCCTTCCACAGGCCAAGCGTCGCCGCCGCCACCAGCGCAAGCGCAGCCGCAGCGCCCAGGGCCGCCGCAACCCCGCCATAATAGGCCGCGACCGCCGGCAACAGCAGTCCGGCCGCGGCGCCCCCCAAGGGCACGCCCGCCTGCTTGATGGAAAAGATCGTGGCGCGGCGGTGTCTTGGCGTGACCCGCATCAAAAGATCGGACCCGGCTGGTGCCGTGGGGCCATAGCCAAAGCCGATGACAAAGGCCGCAAGCAACATGCCCTCCCAGTGCCCTGCTATGCAAAACAACATCGCAACGGCGCTGGTCGCACAGCCGATCTGAAGCTGGCGGATCGAGGTCAGCCGGATCAGTAGCGCCGGGCCCCAAAGGTAAAAGATCATCGAGCCAAAGCTGGTGGCCGATGCCAATTGCCCCACCGCCTCGGGCGGCATCCCGGTTGCAGAGGTCAGCGGCATCCCGAACAACGGCAGGCTGCGGCTCATCAAGGCCAGAACGGCCTGCACCAACGTTACGGTGATGACCAGCGGCACCCAGGACGGCGCTGGCGGGGCGGTGGGGGCGGTCATGGCGTCGGCGTTAGCCGGGCCAAGGGGCGGTCCGTGTAGGGCAGAGTTGGCTTTCGTGTCAGATGATCCATTGCAGGCCGTCGATCTTCAGATCCTGCCCGGTCATGAAACAAGGGTCCGACAGGCACAGGAACGCCACCACCTGGGCCACGTCGGCGGGGGTGCCGGTACGCTCCAGCGTGATGCCGCGCACCAGTTCTTCCTTGCGCGCGCGGATCATCTCGTTCGAGCGTTCGGTCTCGATGATGCCGGGGCAGACGGCATTGACCAGAATATGCGGCGCAAGTTCCTTGGCCAGCGCCCGTGTCATCCCCAAAAGCCCGGCCTTTGCCGTGGTGTAGGAAAATCGGGACACCGCATTGGTCACCCCGCCGGTATAGGCGTTCAGCGAGGACATCATGACGATGCGCCCGCGTTCCGCCCGCAACATTCCGGGGGCGGCGGCGCGGGTCCAGTTGAACGCGCCCTTCAGGTTGATGGCAATGGTGCGGTCAAACGACTCTTCGGTGATCTCGGTGATGCCGGCGCTGTTCGATTTGCCCGCGTTGTTCACAAGGATATCGACCGGGCCGGTTTCTGCCTCGATCTCGGCCAGGATGTCGTGGGCGCGGGCGAAATCGGAGACGTCGGCCAGAAAGGTGCGGCAGGTCTGGCCCAACAGCTCGACTTCGGCCTTGGAATTGGCCAGATCTTCGGGGATCAGATCGACCAGCACGATGTCGCAGCCCTGTTTGGCAAGCTCCAACGCGCAGCCGCGTCCGATGCCGCGGCCACCGCCGGTGATGATGGCTGTCTTGGTCATGAAATCTGTTCTTTCTTTGCAACGGGAACCGGGGGGAAGACCTCGCCGGCAAAATGGCAGGCAACGCGGCTGTCGCCAATAGCCCGGTCCTCGGGGTCGGTTTCGCGGCAGATGGGTTTCACATGTGGGCAGCGGCCCTGAAACCGGCACCCGACCGGCAGGTTGGCGGCATTGGCCGGTTCACCCTTCAGCCAGAAGTTTTCGGTCACGCGCGGGCCGTTGATCCGCGGGATCGCGGCCAGCAGCGACTGGGTATAAGGGTGCTTGGGGTTTTCCATCAGGTCTTCGACCGGGCCGATTTCCACGATACGGCCCAGATACATCACCGCGACGCGGTGGCACATCAGCCGCACCACCGACAGGTCATGCGAGATGAAGATATAGGTCAGATCAAAGGTTTCGCGCAGATCGCGAAACAGCCGCAGCACCGTGGCCTGCACCGACACATCCAGACCGGCGGTCGGTTCGTCCAGAATCACGACTTCGGGGTTCAGCATCAAGATCCGCGCAAGCCCCACGCGCCGCTGCTGCCCGCCCGAGATTTCATGCGGGAACAGGTCGGTGTGACCGGCAGGCAACCCCACGGAGGTCAGGATTTCGCGGACCTTGCCCAGCCGTTCCTTGCGCGGCAGATCGGTGTGGATGATTAGCGGTTCTTCCAGTGACCGGCCAATCTTCCAGCGCGGATCAAGGGAGGCGCCGGGGTCTTGATAGGCGTATTGAAGGCGGCGACGCAGGGCGCGGGCCTCGCGCGGGGTGCGGCCTGCAATTTCCGTGCCTTCGAACAGGATCGAGCCGTGGGTGGGAGCCTGAATCCCCATCAGCGTCTTGCCAAGCGTAGATTTCCCACAACCGGATTCACCGACAAGACCCAGAATCTCGCCATCTGCTAAGGTGAAGCTGACACCGTCCAATGCCTTGATCTGGCCCAGACTGCGCCCGAACGGGCCGCGGATGGGAAAGCGGACCGACAGATCCGTGACGTTGAGGATTGGGGCGTCCGTCATGCCAGGGACTCCTTCTCGGCGGGGGCGGTGGTGGGGTACAGCGGGTGAAAGCAGCGCACCAAATGGTTGGGACCGGCGTTGGCCGAGGGCGGGCGCGTCTTGCAGGCCTCGGTCATGCGGTCGCAGCGGGTCTGAAAGCGGCAGCCGGGCGGCGGGGCATAGAAACTGGGCAATTCGCCTGGAATCCCGATCATGCCGCCGCCCCCATCGGGCAACGAGTCCAGCAGCTTGGCGGTATAGGGATGCGTGGGGCGGTTGAAGAATTCCCCTACCGGCGCGGTTTCCACGTCCTGCCCGGCATACATCACGGTAATTCGGTCGCAGATTTCATAGGCCGACCCGAGGTCATGGGTCGTCAGCATCACGGCAACCCCCCGGTCGGTGGCCAGATTGCGCAAAAGCCCCAGGATCTGCGCCTGAATCGTGACGTCCAGCGCCGTCGTGGGTTCGTCCGCGATGATTAGGTCGGGTTCCGGCAACAGGGCCATCGCGATCATCAGCCGCTGGCGCTGACCGCCCGATACCTCGTGTGGGTATTTTTTCAGCAGTTGGTCGGGGCTGGGAAGCTGAACCAGGTTCAGCATCTCCATGACCTTTTCGCGGTCGATTTTGCGTCGGGCGCGGGGATAGAGGGCGATGATGGGCGGCAACCGTGACGCGCCCGGTGCGCGGCGCGGGGATTTCCACTTCATCAGCTCCTCGATTTGCTGGCCGATGGTGAACACCGGGTTTAGCGAGGTGAACGGGTCTTGCGGGATAAAGGTCACGCGACGGCCGCGCACCGATTCCTGTTCGGCGGCGTTGGTATCGACCAGCATGTCGGTACCGTCAAAGTTGATGCTGCCGCCCCGAACCTGAAGCGCCGTGCGCGGCAGTACCCCCAGAATGGCACTGGCCAGCGTGGTCTTGCCACAGCCGGATTCCCCGACAAGGCCCATGATCTCGCCCCGGCGCATGGTCATGTTCGCGCCGTCCAGGATATGGGCAAAACCGCCATCCCCGCGAAAGCCCAAGGACAGGTTCTGGACGGAAAGTAGCACGTCGTTCATTGGCTGCCCCTTCTCAGTTTCGGGTCAAGAATGTCGCGCAGCCCGTCGCCCAGCAGGTTGAAGCCCATGACGACCAGAAAGATCGCAAGCCCCGGTGCGGCGGCGTACCACCAGGCCTCGGGCAGGAACTCGCGCGCTTCGGAAATTGTGCGCCCCCATTCAGGCGTCGGTGGCGGGGCGCCAAGCCCCAGAAAGCCAAGCGCGGCGGCGGTCAGGATCGTCGCCCCCATCCCGATCGAGGTGCGCACGATGATGGCCGAGGCGGTGTTGGGCAGGATGTGGAGCACCATCACCCGCAGATCCGACGCGCCAAGCGCCTGTGCGGCCTCGACAAATGTCTGTTTTTTCAGCGCGTTGGTTTCAGCATAGACCAGCCGGGCCCAGAATGGCCAATAGGTGATCGACAGGGCCAGGATGACGTTTTCAACCGACGGCCCAAGGGTCTGCGCAATGGCAATGGCCAGCACGATCTGCGGCACTGCCAGGAACACATCCGAGGTGCGCATCAACGCGCCGCCGGTAAAGCCGCCGTAATACCCGGCCAGCAATCCGATCGGCACGCCGATAAGGACCGACACGCCGACCGCGATGACCGCGATGGAAATGGTGATCCGCGCCCCGAACAACAGCCGGGAAAATATGTCGGCGCCCATCCGGTCGGTACCGAACCAGTGGTCCGCCGACGGTGGCTGCAACCGCTCGGTCAAATGGAAGGCGGTGACGTCGCCGGGGTAGGGGGCGATCCAGGGGGCTAGGATCGCGACTACGACAAGGCCAAGGATGATCGCCCCGCCGATGGTGGCGGCGCGATCCGACAGGATGCGTTTCAGCGCGCTCATTGAACTGTCCTCGGGTCGATAAAGGTGTGGACGACATCAACCAGCAGGTTCACGCCGATGAAAACTACGCCGACGATGATCGAAAAGCCCAGGACCGCCTTGGTGTCCGATTGCAGAATCGACTGCACCGCATAAGTGCCCAGACCCGGCCAGTCAAAGACGGCCTCGACAACCACCGCGCCGGAAAACAGCGCGCCAAAGATCAGGCCGATCTGGGTGACGGTCGAAATCAGCGCGTTGCGCAGCACGTATTTCCAGATGATCAGCGAGGCCGGAAAGCCCATCGCCCGCTCATACAGGACGTAGTTGGAATTGATCACCTCGAGCACGCCGGCGCGGGTGAATCGCACCAGGGTTGCGGCGGCGGGCAGGGCCAGCGTGATCGCGGGCAGCGTCATATGGTGCAACGTGTCCCAAAAGGACGCCAAATCGCCGGTAAGGATCGAGTCTATGGTGTAGAACCCGGTGATTTCCTCTGGTCCCCAGCCCGCGATGCGCCCGTTCAGGGGCGTCCAGCCAAGCTTGGTCGAGAAATACATCTGCAGCTCCATCGCCAGCCAGAAACTGGCAATCGCAAGCCCGGACACCGAAATCACGCGCAACGTCTGGTCCACCAGCGTATTGCGTTTCACCGCCGAAATGACGCCAAGCGGCACGCCTAACCCGATCGCAAGGATCATGGCGGCCATCGTCAGTTCCAGCGTGGCGGGCAGGCGGCGCAACAGGTCATCCGAGATGGCGCGCTGCGTATACATGCTTTTGCCCATGTCGCCGGTCGCGAGATCCCCAACATATCGGCCAAACTGGACATACAGCGGCTGGTCCAGCCCCATGTCGGCCCGCAGGGCCTGTACCTGGGCCTCGGTTGCGTTCTCGCCCGCGACGATCCGTGCAGGGTCGGTCGGGATCACATTCGAGATGAAGAACACCACAAAGACGAGACCAAAGAGCGTGGGAATGAACCAGACGAGGCGGGACAGGACGATTTCCAGTCTGCGCATGAAAAGGCCTCCGTTGGGGGACGTGAAAGTCGGGTGGAAAAGCAGGAACACCGGGCCGCCGCATACGCCAGCGCTGCGGCGGCCCGGACCTCAGGTGTTGAGGTCAGTCTTCAATGTAGGACCAGCGCATGTCCTGCCCGTTGCCCACAGGGGAGAACCGGACGTTCTTGACGTTTGACGCATAGGGGCCAAACCACTTGGTGTTGTAGATCCAGATCCCGGCCGCATCGTCATAGATCTGCTGCGTGGCTTCTTGGTACAGCTTGTCGCGCTCGGCCTGATCGGTGATGACCAGCGCGCGCTCCAGCTTTTCGTCCACCATCGCGTTGTGATAGGCCGAGATGTTGCGCGTGGGCGCATAGCGCGTGCCATACAGTTCGCCGACCCAGTTGTTGGGGTCCACATAGTAGGTGGATTTCCAATAGGGCACCATGTCGGGCATGGTATTGGGGCTTTGCATGGCGGTCGAGATCACCGGCCAGGGCGAGCTTTCGATATCGACCTTGATGCCAAGCTGCGCCAGGCTGTTTTGCATCAGGGCTGCGGTCTGTTCGGTTTCCGCGAAGCCGGCCAGGGTGCCGATCTTGATCGGGCGGATTTCGTCCCCGTGTTCGGCCTTGTAGGCGTCGAGATATTCTTTTGCCTTCACAAGATCATAGTTGTAGCCCGGTACGTCCGGCGCGCCCCAAAGGTTAACTGGAACAATGGTCGGGTTGCGGGTGACAGTGCCCTTCATGATCTGGTTGATATAGCCGTCGTAGTCAAAGGCATGCACCATCGCCATACGGAAGTTCTTGTCGTCCAGTGGCGCGCGACCGTTGTGCATCGCGATATGATAGACACGCATCGATTCCTGTTCGATGATCTGCACATTTTCGGCATCGCGCAGGCGGTCCATTTGGTCAGGTGCAAGGTAGCCGTCCAGGCCCTGATAGTCGCCGCGCATCAGGCCCTGAATTCGAGTGTTGGTTTCCAGAACGGTGCGGAACTCGATCTCGTCCAGGTATTTTTCGCCCCAGCCTGCAAAATGCTCGGCATAGCGTTCGCCGACGAAGCCGCGCGCAGGATCATACTGCTTCAGCATATAGGACCCGGTTCCGGCGACGTTATCGATCAGATAGCCCTCACCCCAGTCACCGTCGACTTCGTTTTCCTGCACGACATCCTTGTTGACGACCAGAATGCTGGCAACCATCGAGGCGAAGATCGCCGACGGCTCGATCAGCTTGAAGGCGACGGTCTTGTCGTCCACGGCGATGGCAGACGGCTTGCTTGTGTCGACCATCGGTAAGAATAGCGACCCGGCACCGCGCTTCAGTTCCAATAGGCGGTTGAACGAATACACCACATCATCGGCGGTCATCAAGCTGCCATCATGAAAGGTCACGTCGTCACGCAGGTTGAAGGTCCAGGTCAGCTTGTCTTCGGATACCGCGTGATCCTTGGCCAGCCATGGGATCAACTGCGGCGGGTTGTCGACCCAGCGGTACAGCCCGTCATAGAAATTCAGACGCGATGCAACCCGTGCAACGTCGTTCACGGTATGCGGGTCGAGCGTGTCATAGGTAGAGTTGTTGGCATGGACGTAGCGACTTTGCGCCAGTCCAAGGTTGGGCGCCGCCAGCGCGAGCGCCGAACACAGCGCCAGAACAGTCCTGTTCATAGCTATTCCTCTCAGTTGGTTTGATTGGTTCAGTGGGTCGTGTGACTTTTCTTTGTGTTGGCCGCACCGGATCAGACCGGAACGGCGCGGGCCAGTGGCCGCCGGGGTGAGTGTCAGGCGTTGGCCTTTACCCATTCCACGATTTCAGCGTGGGTCGCGAACCAGACATCTCCCTTGGACTTGGCAAGCCGGATCAAGTCCTCGAAGATCCACATGCGCGAGCGATAGCCCGTCACATGCGGGTGCATGGTCAGCTGAAAATGCCCGCCTTCGTCATAGGCGGCCTCAAATTCGCGCCGAAAAATGTCAAAGACGGTTTCGGGCGCGGTATAGGGACGCAGGGCGGAAAAGCGGTTCATGTTGAAATAAACGGCATCATCGCGGATCCATTCCACCGGTAATTCGATCACACCGGTATCTTCGCCGTCCATCAACAGGCGGTGGCAATCCACATCGGCCATCAACGAACTGTCGTAGAGTAACCCCATATCCCTCGTGATCTCCAGCGTGACATGCGAAAAGTCCCAGGATGGGGTTCGTATGCCGACCGGGCGCTGGCCTGAGATCTTTTCGAGCACATCAGCGGACCGTATCTGCAAATCGCGTTCGACAGCGGCGGGCAGGACCGAGTTACGCTCGTGAATCCAGCCGTGGATGCCTACCTCGTGGCCTTCGGCCGCGAACATGCGTGTCTCATCGGGATAAAGCTGCGCCACGACCGCCGGCACATAAAAGGTGGCCTTGATGTCGTGGCGGCGAATAACTTCCATGATGCGCGGAATACCTTGGCGGTTACCGTACTGACCCCGGCTCATTGCGCCGATGGATGTGCCGCCGTCGCGCAATTCATTGCTGTCGTGATCGACGTCAAAAGACATGGCGACCGCACAGCGCGCGCCATTTGGCCATGTCTTTGGCTTGAGCGTTTCGCCCGCCCGGACACGATCAACCTTGCCGCGCCAGACGCTTTCGGGCCATTCCCACGGGTTTTCAGATTCGGTCATGTCGTTCTCCTTACGGGAAGGGGTGGCCGGTAACAGGAAGAACCTGTCCGGTGATGAAACTCGCCCGATCCGAGGCGAGAAAGGCGCAGGCGGCGGCAATGTCATCCGGTTCGCCAAGGCGGCGCATGGCGATGTTCGACAACATCCGTCGCTGGCCTTCGGTGCCGTAGCTGTCCCATTGACGTTCATAGTCGGGCGAGGTGCGCAAGAAACCAGGGGCAACTGAATTGACAGTGATCCCGAAAGGCCCAAGCTCCAGCGCCATTTGCCGGGTCAGCCCGATTAACCCGTGTTTCGCCGAACAATAGGACTGAATTCCGGTCAGGCTCGGTTTCAGCCCCGCGCCGGATGATATAGTGACAATCCGGCCAGACCCGCGCGCCTTCATCGCCGGAATCACCGCCCGCATGACATTCAGCGCCGACATGACGTTGCCGTCGTAGACCATGCGCCATTCGTCGTCGGTCACGTCCTCCAGCGGTTTGCGCGATTGCCCGCGCACACCGCCCGCCGCCATCACGACGACATCGGGGGCCAGTGTGCCGAAACGGTTCTTGACCGCGGCCAGATCGCCAAGGTCAATCACCTCGGTGATCATGGCGGGGTGGTCTGCGCGCAATTCGGCCAGCGCGTCGCCCAAGATGTCGGCGGCGATGACCCGCGCCCTGGCGACCAGGAATTCCGTGGTGATGGCCGCGCCGATCCCGCGGGCAGCCCCCGTGACAAGGACAGTCTTGCCGGAAAAGTCAAAGGTCATCATTCGGCGGCCTCTTGTGTTGTCATGGAAAGGGCAAGGCCGGGGACCCGGGCTTTCACCGCCGCGACCGCCGCCCAGACGTCGGACCCGTCCCCGCGACGGTTGGCGGCGGGCATTGCCGCGATCTTGTCAAAGACCGACCGCTTGACGTAATGGCGCCAGTGCACCGGCATCAGGGTCAGCGCCTGCGTCAGGGCCGCATAGTTTGCGTCGGTCCAGATCTTTTCAAACGCGTGGCGGCTGGCGTTATAGCTGTAGGTCGTGTGGGCGGGCGCCGTATGGGCCGCGCGCAGGGCCCGGGTTGCCGCATCGTCCAGCACGCCGTCGATATCGATGACCACCCCGTAATCGACCAAAGCGGCACTCGGCGTCACCCGCCCGCGCAACACGTCGCGCACGACCAGACCCACTGGCCGGTCAAACGGATCGCCAAATCCGGCACCCCCGCCCGAGGTCAGGTTGAAGATGTCGCCCGGCCCCATTGGAACCACGTCGGTATTGCCAAGGTCGATCCTGCGGCCGTCGGGGGTGATATGGGTGAACAGGGACGGCGCGCCCGACATCCCCCCCGACCCACCCCAGGCGGCAAAGATCGTCCGGTCGCGGTTGCGCGCGGTGATCACCGTGTCGGGGGTAAAGACCTGAACCTCCAGTTCGGTGGCCAAGCCGCCCCGCGCCAGGCCCGCGCCGCCCGAATCCGGGACCAGCCCGTATTTCAGGAACTTGATCGGGACCTCGACCTCATTGATTTCCACCGGGGTGTTTTTCAAGAAGGCCGAGTTCGCGCCCGACCCGTCGGTGCCGTCGCCCTTGGCAGACCCGCCAGCGCCCCCCGTCACCGGATCGATCGACGCCATTGACAGCTTGCCGGTGCGCGCGTCAAAGGTCTTGACGTTGACGATGCCGCCGCCACCCGCCGCACCCACCGGCAGCCGGTCCGGGGCGGCGGCGTGGAACGCGCCCATGATGACGCCCTGCAACCGCCCGCAGGTCAGCGACCGCATCCCGACCGCTGCCGGATGTTGCGGGTTCAACACCGTGCCTTCGGGCACGATACAGGTGGCCGCGCGCGAGATGCCGCCATTCAGCGGGATAGAAGGGTCCAGTGTATAAAGACAATAGTTGTACCCGACCATCAGCAGAATATGGCGCGGATTGCCCCCGGTGGGCATGTTCAGAGCCGATTTCAACTGCGGATCGGACCCGGTGAAATCCATCACGACCTCGTCGCCCCGGATTTTCAAGGTCAGTTCAAGTCGCACCGGAACGCCGTCCGGGCCGTCTTCGTCCAGATAGTCCACAAAGTTGAAATCGCCGTCGGGCAGGCCGGAAATCACGGCGCGGGCACGGGATTCTGCGACGTCCAGCAGATCCTCGATGCCGTTTTTCACGGTTTCGACGCCGAATTTGCGGATCATTTCGTGCATCTTGGCTTCGCCGGTGTTCACGGCGGCAATCTGCGCGTTCAGGTCGCCCCGGTTCTGGTCGGGCATCCGGACGTTCAGCATCATCGTTTCGATCAGCTGATGGTTCAGCACACCCCGGCTGACCAGCTTGGTCGGCGCGAAACGGATGCCTTCCTGGTGGATTTCCGTATTGGCGCGCGACAGCGATGCAGGTACGGCCCCGCCCATGTCGGTGTTGTGGATATGGCCGACGGCAAAGGCGATGATCTCGCCATTCCAGAAGATCGGCTTCCAGATGTGCATGTCGGGCGTGTGCGAACAGACAAAGCCCGAATAGGGGTCGTTGGTGACGCAGATGTCGCCTTCTTCATAGCTGTCGATCAGGTCGATCGCGCCCTTGTAGTCCAGCCCGATGAACCATGTGGCCCCCAGATCGCGCGGCGACGCAAAGGTCATGCCCGACGGTGTGCACAGCCCGGTGGTGAAATCTTCGGTTTCCTTGACGAAGGTGGAATGGGCGGTCCGGAACAGGGTGTAGGCTATGCTTTCGGCCACGGCCTGGGCGTGGTTTTCCAACACCGTCAGGGTGACGGGATCAGTCCGCATGGTTAATCTCCGAAAGGGTAAGGATCAGGTTGCCGTGGGCGTCCACGGTGCCTGCGAAACCTGCGGGAACGATGGTCGTGGTGTCGTCTTGCGCAATCACGCAGGGGCTTGCGAAGCGCGCGCCGGGGGTCAGATCGGTGCGGGCGAACAGGCCCACATCGCGCCAGACGCCGTCGATATGGACGTGCATGGTCTTTTCGGCCACCACGTCGCGCTGGTTCAGGGTGCCCTTGGCCAGGGTCGGTTTGGCCGAATGGCCCGTGACCACAAGGTTGATCGCGATGATCTGGATCGGGGCCTCAGGATCGGCGTGACCGTATAGACGGCGGTGTTCGGCGTGGAACGCCTCGGTGATCGGGGTCACGTCGCCGGACGTCAGGGCCGCCAGGTCGATCGGCACCTCGATCTCGAAGCTTTGACCGCGATAGCGCATTTCGCCGGTGGCATGGAACACGGGCGTGCCTTCGTAATGCTGTTCCTCGACCATCCAGTGGCGCGCACGGTTGGTCAGGTGGGCGATCGACGCGGCCATGCGCGCCGTGTTTTCGGGGGTCAGATCGTAATAGGCGGTCTGGGTAAAATCGTTGCGCACATCCGCCGTCAACCCGCCAAGCGCGGACAGGATGCCGGGCGACGACGGCACGATGACCCGCTTCATCCCCAGATCCCGCGCAAGGAAACACGCCATCATCGGCCCGCCGCCGCCGAACGCCAGCAGGCTGAATTCCTGCACGTCGATGCCCCGGCGCGAACACAGCTTGGACACTTCGCGGAACATGCCCGACACGGCGATGCCGACGATGCCTTCGGCCGCGGCCTCCAGCGTGGCGCCAAGCGCATCGGCAAGCGGCTGGATGACCGCGATCGCCTTTTCGCGGTCCACCGTCACCATGCCATAGCCAAGCGCCGACAGATCCAGCAGGCTCAGCGTCACAAAGGCATCCGTGATCGTCGCCTGCACGCCGCCGCGCCCATAGGCTGCCGGACCGGGGGTGGACCCCGCGCTGTCGGGGCCGACGGTCAGCATTCCCGCCGGATCAAGCCGCGCGATCGACCCGCCACCTTCACCGATCGACGTGACCGAAACCGTGGGCACATAGATCGGGAAATCGCCGACCACTTCGTTCATGCCGTAGCCGGGCTGGCCGCCGGTGATGATCGCCACATCCGCCGAGGTGCCGCCTATGTCGAGGCTAAGAACTTTTTCCTCACCCGCCGCGCGCGCAACGAAGGCCGCTCCCATCACACCCGCAGCGGTGCCCGACAGTAGCATCTCAACGCAAGCCGTCTTACCAACCTCGACAGACATGATACCACCGTTGGATTTGGTGATCATCGGTTCCGGCGACACGCCAATCCCCTTCAGCGCCGCCTGAAGCGCGCCAAGGTATTGCGCCACGCGCGGCTGTACATAGCCGTGGATCACTGCGGTGCTCGAGCGTTCATACTCGCGGATGATCGGCCGTATTTCGTGTGAACAGAACACATGCAGGTCCGGTGCGATTTTGGCAATCAAGCGCTTTGCCTCACTTTCATGTGCCGGGTTGCGATATGAATGCAGAAACGAAATTACCACGCCCTCAGCGCCACGCGCTTGCGCCTGGGCCACGGCAGAGCGCAGGCTTTCAGAATTCAACGGCGTGTCGATCGATCCATCGGCCAGTATCCGTTCGGCAACACCAAAAACCAGGTCACGGGTAACCAGCGGCTCTGGCCGCGACGACAACAAGTGGTAAGGGTCAGGCATCTTCAGCCGTGCCAATTCAAGCACATCGCAGAAATGTTCAGTTGTTAACATCGCCAGCCGGATTCCCTTACGCATGATTATCGCGTTGATCCCGACAGTAGTGCCGTGGGTGAAATACGAAATCTCAGACGGGGCGATGCCAAAGCGATCCTTGAGCGCATTCAAGCCGTCAATGACCTCGTGGCCCGGACGGTCGGGTGTGGTTAGAACCTTCACAGTGCCCATTGTGCCTGTCACGTCGTCAAACGCGCAGAAGTCAGCAAATGTGCCGCCAATGTCTACGCCCACACGATATGCCATTACGCCTCTCCCTTTATTGTCATTTTGGTGGACCGTATCGGGCGTGACACGGTGTCCTCACAGGGTTCTTGGCGATAGCCCAACCGAGCGCTGATGCGGGCGGCTCCGTCCAGAACCGCCGCCAGCATCTCGGCCCGGCGTAAATCGTAACGTGCAGTGACGGTCGCGATGTCCAGAACGGCCACGACGTCACCCGCTGCGTTTCGGATAGGAGCGGCGATGCCAGCGCCACCGCTGAAATATTCATCGACGATGGTACCGTAGCCATCCTGACGTATATTGGCCAATTCGGCACGTATCTGCGCCTCATTCGTCAGGGTTTTGTCATTAAACGGAAGAAGTTCGGTTCTGGCGAAATAGGAATCGACCTTGTCCGCAGTTTGCCACGCCAACAGTACCCGTCCCATTACTGTCCCATAGCCGGGCAGAGCGCCCTGATCGGACGCATCATAACGGATCGGCTGGCGACTGACGGCCTTGGTAATCAATCTTGCATTCTGCTGTTCGGTGCGGACGCAGACGAACACGGTTTCATCCAACTCGTCGCGAATGCGTTCGACGATGGGAGTCGACACTGACGTAAGAAAGCTCTCGAACCCACCGACCCAGCCAAAGCCCTGACGAAAGCTTTCGACGATGGCATAGCGGTCGCCGCTGTCCTTGGACAGGTATCCGCGCGCCATAAGTGTGGTGACGAGGGCATGCGCGCTTGATTTCGGGATGCCAAGCCGGGCGACAAGTTCGTTCAGGCGGATCGGTTCGGGACTGCCTGAAAGCAGCTCCAACACGTCGAGTACCCTTGCGGCTGATTTAACCATTCCGTTCATGGATGTGAACTCCATTCGCCTCTATAACCAGCTTGTGAAAACTGAACGGCATCTGTCAATCCTTTGTTTGGACATGCGATCGGGATCGCCGGAAGGCGATCGACCGTGGCGGGATGCGTTCCTGGTTGGTTGGATGTTCGCAGACGCAGAAAAACAATATAAAAAATAAATAAAGAACATAGACTTGGAGTTGATTTGTTTTGGACGCAAACACACGGCCCAGAGGGTTCCGTTACGTAATGCATGGCCCTGGACCTGCCAAATATTTCTGCGCTTCAGGTGTTTTCAGGCAGGAATCTGTAGGGACCCGCGTCAAGGGGTGAATCGGATCTGTGAAATTAGTTCACATCTGTGAACGACTCCATGACCCGCCTTGCGCCGGATGCCAGGTGTCCGGCCCTCAAAGCGCAGGACCAGGGACAGATTCAGGTCAGGCCACGCATCCCGGCAAAGGCAAGATGCCGCTGTGGCGCGTGGCCTTGGACGCAGATCCGGTGCGGCCGATCAGACTTTGAACAGGGTGCGGTGCTGGGCGGGCTGGTGTCACGGTACCCTAATTAATCAGAATCGCGCTTCGAAATACTCTTTGCTTTCAGTGGGGGTTTGTCCCTCTATTTTCCATATTGTACCTTTAATTGTAACTCCCAAGCACCCCAGCCGATAACGGGTTTTTGTCAGTTTTGATGTGAGTCTCCTTGGCCATTGGGCGCATTAATTTTCTGTTGTGGTCTGAATTTCGTGGCGCTGTGACGATTTCTCTGA
>Ga0307930_1000417_pt1 | contig 33981 bp, 17 predicted proteins | sample OrgLakmetageno46_FD_203161 | JGI IMG/M metagenome (GOLD analysis project Ga0307930, IMG submission 203161) | Saline water microbial communities from Organic Lake, Antarctica - #46 | ecosystem: Environmental > Aquatic > Non-marine Saline and Alkaline > Saline | place: Antarctica: Organic Lake...
TCTTTTACCTGGTATCAAGTGCCAGCCGGCAGTTGATTTAGTGGAAATTGGATTGGTTTTGCCTGACGTCCGCGACTTTGCTATCGGCGCGCGACAGCCTCAATCACGGAGCATCCTACATGCGCAATCGTCATAGGCTAGGCTCAGGCTTACTTTCATCATTTCGACCGATCAATATTGACTATCCGCGGAGAAGTTGACGATGTAAAATCGGGCACCAGCAAACGGTGATGCAAATTTAGGTAAAAACTCTCTTGCCCATTGCGACTCTGCCTTTCACTGCGCCTGCACTGCCAAAATGTTATTCGGATATCAGGTCATTCCTGGTAATTCATTAAAGGTGCGGCTGGATGAGCGCTTAAAGTAGGATTTGTAACGTTGCTCTAATTTTTTTGTTATCATTCCAGGGCGGGCACGGGAACAGGGCAGCCCGAACTGGCGACCTTATCACAGGACCCGTTTTGCTGCCGACTCGAAGGAAGAACTCATTCGAGTAAAGGATTGCTTCATTCTATCCCCTCTGTTGTTACGTAGAGATGACGTGCGCGAGATTTGTGACATTGAGTGTGCGCGTCTCCATCGCGCGTTGAAGACCTCGGTGGGCATGAGGAGCATTTCATCTGCGATAAGATTGCACCGATTTTAGGTTCGACGTACATCGGCACTGAAAGGCAACCTGAGACTTCTGTTAACCTGCTAGCAATTTGCATGTGTTGAATATCAGCTAATTTAATGATTTAAAAAAAAAGCGAGAGCTTCCCGTGTTATTCCCCCCAAGACCCCCCCCTCCCGGGCCTCAAACTGCCCATAGATCTCGATTTAGAGACCGGATTTGGAATCAGCGCGTCGTTCCAATTCAACTACCACCTTTATTTGCTTTAATTAGGCGCGATTTAGGTAAATAAAAAGCGAAATACGTATATCAGACGAATTCGTTTCGCTTTTTGGGAGCCGGTATCCCGTCCTGTATGGAGATAAAAGATGGAATTCATTGAGAGCGATATGCCCGATGCATACCCGATTTCTTCGATATCAATGCAGCATTGACCTCAAAGAGGCGTCAAACTTCCATGCGTAATGGCTATAAGCTTCGTTTGGCCTACAGACGTACTCCTACTCGAGTCTCCAGTCTCTTCGCTCTTGGTACCCTGGTACCTGTGAGCAAGAGGGCATATCTCGTGGGATTCTGATACTTCGCTTGAATTGCACTCAATATCATCTTTGATAATAGGGCTATGTGTAATTAAAACACGCCATTATTTAATATTCTTTCGCGCGACGGAACTCTCTACTTTCTACTCTTTTAAAAATACCTATGTGTGACATGTGATACCGATTGAACCCATTTCAATTTGAGATCGCAGTTTACGTAAGGTAATTAATTCACGTAAAACATTAACCCGCTACCTATACTTCGCTGCACTAACCTTCATCATTTCGACTTCCCCGCTTGTTTGGCTCCCGAAAACCCTTCCTTTATCATAAAAGCTACAACTCTTTCTGCGTGGGCACCCTGAATTTCTAGGGTACCTGAAACCGGGTCGATAGTACCACCTCCGCCAACAACGCCTTTGAGTTTCTTTAGCAATTGCTTTCTCGTTTCGAGGTCCACTTCTAGGCTGCGAACCATTGTCACCTGCTTCTGACCACGACGCGCCATCTCCACTCGGACAGCTTGCTTATCACGCGGCGTGCCCGAGACAACGATGCCAGCCGCTTGCGCTCCTCCCGCACGTTGCTTAGCAAGCTTGGCCTTCTTTACAGTTTTCGGGTTCGGCTTTGCAGCTGCTGGAAAATTTGGAGGCTTGCCGTTGACGAGTACTTCCAATTTGCCTTTTGGAGGACTTCTTCGGTCCTCCATCTCATTTAGCAAATCATCATATAGACCACCCACAATGATGGCTTCTCGACAGTATTGGTCAGATCGCGTCCACTCTTGATTCACAGTGCCATGTTTTTCTTTTCTTAGAGCTATCAGTCTTCTCTCTGGTACGAAAGCCGCGCTAGAAGCCACAAGAAAAGCTAACAAAAGGTGCCTCGTCGAACGAAGAAAGGGCATGCTTCTAATAACTTGCCAAAGCCAAAGATAAGCTTCCGTCGAAGCTAGAAGAAATTAAGTCCAAGTTCAGAATGCAATTCTACCGCTTACTTCACGTAGAGTTACTGGCTATTTCTTTGAATGTTTACTTGCTGCAAAGCTGGCTAACTTACTCAGTATGGTGCAGTACGCGTCAGTCATGATGTCATGATGTCATGATGCGTCATGCAATCATGCAATCATGCAATAATGTCATAATGTCATGTTGGTGTGTTGTTGGTGGTTGGTGGCAACGAAGTCGTCGTCGGTCATCGGCTTCGTTTGTTGGTTGTTGGTTGGTGGGTCTCGTAAAAATACCGATTTTCTTCAGGTCCTCTAACGCACATGGAAGAGAGGAAGTCGTGAGTGGCGCCGGGCATCACGCCTACACCGCGCCCTCGTGGGCATAACATGGCCCAACGACATGGGCTGGTGCCTCAAACTGAATTGGATCCCATGGAGGAAACCGGCTGGATGTTCAAGGGTTCAGTATTCGGTGCGTTTATGCCCCTTAGCCTCAACGAACGATGTACTATCCATTTTCACCACACTGCTCCCGCTCTTATGGTCACTCTTGGTGCGTTCCGCAGGTTCTAGAATACCTCTGCCAGACAAGAAAGCAGAACTCTTGAATACCAATGCGTTGAAGCACTTGTTGCCTGGATCGCCGGACCGAAGCACTGGCGTTGGCAGCAGCGGCGGTGGTGCGGAGAATGCGGAGACGGCTGAGTTGCTTGCGCGGCTCAGGAAGTCGAGTGGAGAGCGTATGCAAGACCTAGACCGCAAGGCTGTGGGCTTGACTCCAGCAGAGCGACGACGGCGCTTAAGAGCCAGCGCTGACGGGAATGGTGGTGGGGGCGCAACGGGCAGTGGTGCTGGCGGTAGCCTAAGTAGTACAGGCGGGCGGCGACGGCGCGACCTGCCGGATCCAGTGTATGAGTTCGCAGCAAGCGATGGCGCCCTAGGAAAGCGGCCGCGCAGTGACATGGGCTCACGCCGTTCGGGTGCTCGATCTCGAGGCACAGCGGATGCTGCTGGCCGCAGCACCAGAGAGGCCTCCTCGAGGCATCAACAATCGAGGCGGTCACCTACTCGGGCGGGGCGGCCAGGCGTGTTGGAACTGGCGTCGAAGCCATTGCTTGAAGCCGTTGGCATGACGCTCCACGAGTTCAAAGCCATTGACGAGGCGTACCGCCAAGTCGAACGCCGCTTTCATTCGGAAGCGCTGAGGTTGAGCCGCGCAGCCACTTCCCACGAGCATGAAGTGCGCGCCATGACCAAGTCCCATACTTCTGCAACAGGGACAGTGGCTGGTGGCGCAGCAACAACTTCAGAGTCTCCGCTTATGGCCGATGTCACCGACAGAAGAGCAGGGAACAGTAACGTTGACGATGCAGAGAACGTTTTGGGGCAAAATGCAGCGTTGGGCACCGACCCACTCGCGACGAAGTTGCGCGCCGCTCTCAGCGGCCTCCGGGATTCGCCCCCACTCACCCCGAGCTCAGAAGGCGCCGCTGATAATGCTGCTAACAACGACTGGCGACGAGGCACCGTGCGTGCGGAATCAGTGGCAACTGCCCTCTCGTCGGCGGGTCTAGAGCTCGACGGCGAAGCTCTCAGTCGTGCTCTGCGGGCGTCCGCAGCTGTTGCAACGCCATCAGCACACCACTTGTCCGGGACAGGAAATTTATCACTGAGTGCTGACCCGAGCCTGCGGAGTACATGGGGAGATGGCGACGATGGCACCGAAAGCAACAACTTAAAAGAGGCCATTCAGATCAAGCCTTCTCATTCTTCTTCTTCGCAGGGCGATGGCATGCGTGTGCGACCATTGGAAGTAGCAGCTCGTGTCAAAGCGCGAGTGCGGCTAGAGGCTGTGGCGAGGCATTTAGGCCTGGACCACTCCCAAGTCGCGGACGAACCGGATGACGACGACGACGATGGCATGAGCAGTAACGCTGCGCACAGCGTTGATCACCACCACCGAAGCCAGGACGCTCATTCGCGGAAACGGACCGGGGGGAAGCATGCAGGCAGCAGCCGCCGCCATCGTGGGGCAAAATCTCAGGCTAATGGTGGCCATGCAGGAGGTGCCGGACACCAACCGCCCGCGCTGCTCAACCTCGACGGATCCGTTGTATCGTCGTCGGCTTCATCCGCGAATGGAATGCCGCTGCCGCCGCTTCGGCCGGGGGCTCGAGCCGTGGCTCGCGCGCACCTCACCGCGCAGCAGGCGGGGGGGCCTACCCCACGCGCGCTCAAGCCGGGGAACCACGCCGACCTCAACGAACTTCGGTCCACGCTGGCCGCCACCGACGCGGGGCTGGCTGAACTCCGCTCCCTGGTGAAGAAAGACGTGCAGTGGGTGCAGCTGAATTGCACTTCCACCAACATGTCGGTGCGAGCGCAGTTTTTCTGCAAGCAATGGGGCGCGGAAAAGATCAGCGCGCTTTTGGCCAGTGGGGAGCTGTCGCGGCAGCGGAAAGCGCTTCTCCACTGGCGGGCCGCGGCTGCGCTGCAGTTCAATTTGCAGCGGTTGGAGCTGTACCTGAAGTTCACGGCTTGCCGCAAAGTGGTCCTCAGTTTGGGGGCGGGCATTGACCGTTGCCGTGGGAGTGCACTGAAGCACTGGCAGCTGGTGGCGAGGCTAGAGCGGCGAGAAGAAGCCGACGGAGCGGCCTGCGAAGTGCAGCGCCACGCGCGGGCCTTCATGGGCAAAGTTCGGTTCAAAGCTTTCAAGCGCTTCGCTTACGCGCGGCGCATTCAGTGCCTGGTGCGGATCCGGCAAGCCCGGGCGCGTTGCCGACTGCAGCGGCGGGTGCTGAAACAGTCCCGCGCTGCCGCCTGCATTCAACGGGCGTGGCGACGGGTGGTGGCGGTGCGGCAAGGGCGCAAAGAAGCCCAAAACCGGCGGCGGCACCGGGCGGCCAAAAAGATTCAGCGCTGCAAGCGAAGCCTCAAGGTCCTGCGGGCGGCGCGCGCGTACGCGCAAGAAATGCGGGTCCTGCGCGCGTCCACCACGCTGCAGTGCAGCCAGCGGTCCAAAGTGGCCCGCGTCGAAGCGAACAAGCGCCGCTCGAAGAAGCGCCGGGCGGAAGGGGCCCTGAAGATTCAGTGTTGCTGGCGGCAGCGCAAGGCCCGTTTTGTGGTGAAATTGAAGCGCAAGCAGCGCGCGGCCGTGATCGTGTTGCAGTGCTGGTCCAGGTGCATCGTCGCCGTGGCCCGCACCCAGAGATTGCGCGACCAACACGCCGAATTCGAGGCCGCGCGCACGGTGCAGCGGCTGGAGCGCGGCAAGTCGTCGAGGCAGCGGGTGGCGATTCTCCGGAAAGAAAAGAAAGACAAGGAAGAAAAGGAGGCCGCCATGGTGCTGCAGCAGCAGACTCGGTCAAGAGAAGCCAAGAAGGAATTGCAGCGCCGGAAGGAGGCCAAGGCCGCCAAGGACAAGGAAGAAGGCGCTGCGGCCACCAAGCTCCAAGCGTTGCAACGAGGAAAAATGGGGCGGCAGTCGGCGGACCAAGCGGCTGCGGCCGAAAAGCGCAAGCAGGAACGGCTGCGTTTAGAAGCGCTGCGGCGAGAGCGCGCCGCGGTAGTCTTGCAGGCGGCGCAGCGCGGCAAAGTGGGTCGAATCAAGGCCGCGGCGCGCCGCAGAGTGGTGGAAGCCGAGCAGGAAGCCCGGCGGCAGCTGGAGAACGCCAAAGCGGTGCGGATTCAAGCGTGGTGCCGGCGCAAGCTGGCCGTGAGGATCGTGCGGCGGCGGCGCGCAGCCCGAGTGGAGGGCGACGCCCGTGCGGGGGAGCTGTTGGAGGAGAAGGCCGTCATCGTGCAGGCGGCGTTCCGCGCCTCGCGCTGCCGTTACGCCTACAAGGAAAAGCTGAAAATGAAGCGCAACGCGGAGTACGCGGCCGAAATGGAACGGCAAGCCGCCGACCGAGCCCGAGCCGCGGCAGAAGCAGCGGCACGCGCTGCCGAGCGCAAACGCATCGAAGAAGAGCAGCGTGTCGCCGCTACGGCGATTCAAAGCAAAGCCCGGCAGATTCAAGCCAAGGCACTGGTGGAAACCATGCGCAAGGCGAAAGCTGCCCGGGAATTGGCCGAGTTGGAGCGACAAGCGTCGACCCTGATGCAGAAGAAACAGCGAGGTTTGCTGGCCAAGAAAAAAGTCACCGAAGAGCGGGGCGACCAAGGCTACAGCAAGCTCACCGGAGTGAAACCAACCGCGGAAGTGCGCGCGTTGCAAGGCACCTTGCGGGAAACGATGTTCAAAGGCGGGCAAAAGGGCTGCGTGCGGGGTTTACAGGGTATGGCGGCGGCTGAAGTGCGTTTGGCGGAAGCGAATGAGCATTTCGCTGCCATTGGTGAGCTGGCGGCCAACCGGTTGAAAATTGCTGCTCTAGGGCGAGCACGAGTGCTGTGGGCCAACGCCAAAGTGGAAAACAAAAAGCGCCGCAAAGCCTGCCAAGACGAGATCAAAGCCGCCAAGTCGGAGCTGCTCCAAGAGCAGCAGCGCAGCGGGTTGCGGGGCACCAAGACGGGAGACGTGCAGATGGCCGAGCTCGAGGAGTCGTTTGCGCACTCCTTGGAAGCCGACGCTCGCGCGGCGCAGGCCACGTCCTCGGAAGCGAAACAAGCCGCGGATGCCGCCGTCAGCGAGGGATTCGCGAAAGCTGAAGAAGCCTTCAAATCTGCGCAATCGGGCAAAGAACCCAGGGCGCTCGCTGCAGAAATTGCGGTGCTGGCGGCGCAGCTTGTACCCCTCAAGGGTGGCCGCGCGCCGGCCAAGGTCATGAACGCGTTCTGCTTCACGCCCGATGAAGACAAGGCCGCGGCCGCCGCAACTTGCCTTTCCAAGCTGAAGCAGTCCAAGCAAGACTTGAAGCGCCGTACTTTGGACGCGGAAATGGCTGAGCGCGCTCAAGACGGGGTCTCTGACGCAGCCGCACTCCGGGTTCAGGGGATGGTGCGGTGCCGGATTGCGCGACGCGTGGTGGACGAGAAGCGCGCGGAACACCAGGCCGAATTAGACAACGTGACCGACGAAGGCGACGGCGGGCGGCGCGGCCGCAGCCGAGGCAAGAGCCGTGGGAGTGGCAAAGGCGGGGGCAGCGGGAGCGACAGCGACAGCGATCCAGACGAAGCGCGCTACAAACGGAAAGCACGCTTGCGCAAGAAGCGCCAAGAGAAGCGCGACGAAAAGATGAAGAAGCGCAAGGAGCGGGAAGCCGCCCTGGCCGCCGAAGAAGAAGAAGCCATGAACCGAAACCGCCAGGGCGGCGGCGGCGGTGGCGGCAACGTGGGCTCGTCGTCGTCGCTGAAGCCTCCGAAAAAGTTCGCGTGGGAAGAAGAAATCGACGGCGAAGACCCAGACGCCGACGACACTTGCGGCCTGGCAGTGCTGCCGGGTGACGTCATCGACAACCCCGAGCTGTTTGGCGACGCAAACGACGCGAACCGCGCGATGGAAGCGGTTTATGTGCGCATGTTCCGGCGCGAAGGGCAAATGCCGCTGACGCGCGGGGAAGCGCTCCGAGCGCGCCAGGCCGCTGCGTCCAAACGCCGAGAAGCCGCGGCCATGGCGGAAATCGCGGCCAAGTTTGGCCTCACCTCGCCGGGTGGCGGTGGGATGGGGGGCACGGTGGGCAGTGGCGACGACGAGGCCGCCGCGGAAAAGCGAGAAGGTGGCGACGCGTTTGACACCTCCACCTCGGTGCTCTCCACCATGTCGCAAGCCGAGCAGCGCAAGCTCAAGAAGAAGGCGGGCCTGCTGGGGCTGCAGCGCAGCAAACTGGGTGGCGCGGGGGACTCGTCGTCGGATGACGCGGACTCGAGCAGCGGCGACGACGACAATGCGTTTGCCACTCGTGCCTTCGCCGCCATGGGCTCCACCGGCAAGATTGTGCCGTTGAACCGCGAGCTGATTCAAGCGGAAGCCACGTCGGCGCTGGACACCAAGCTCAACTCGGTGTTGGATGCGAAACTGGCTGCGTTTGAAGCGTCCAAACAGGAGCTCTACGCGCTGCAAGCCAGCTTAGCCGACAAAATCAAGCTCCTAGAGGAGCGTGGCGCTGGCGGTGGGGGCGGCGGGGGCAACAACAATCAGTTGCAAGCTTACGATGGAGGCCTTGCGCGGCCCTCGAGCTCAGGCAGCAGCCAATTCCAAGGAGGAGGCGCGCACTTTGGGCAGGAGCTCGCTCTTGCCGCGGCGCCGGAGCACAGTGCAGTGGACCACGGCCACTTACCGGAGGGCTGGTCCGAGGTGTACGACGAAACGACGGCGACGACTTATTACTTCAACGAAGCCACGGGAGAAACGTCGTGGACTTTGCCGGGCCAACACGGCTTCGACGATCACGGAGCCAGCTACGAGTCCGACGAGGGTTACGAGACCACGGGAAGCAAGGGCACTGCGGTGGACTACGACACCGATGCGCAGTGGGACGGGGGCTACGACCACAGTGGGGCAGAATGGGACGACAGCCACCACCACGGCAGCGAGTACCACGACGAAGGCGGGTACTGGGATGAGCACCACCAGTGGGTGAGCGACTGGGAAGAGCAGTGGGACGACCAGGCGCAAGCGCGGTACTGGTTCAACAACACCACCCAGGAAGCGAGCTGGACGGAACCCGAGGGCTGGGCGGCTTCCCAGGCGCATGCGCAAGCAAACGACGAGTGGGGCGACGGGTACGTCGCTGCCACGGGCGCTGGTGCAGGCGAATGGGTTTCGTATCTGAACGACGAGACGGGAGACGAGTACTGGGTAAACGACACCACGGGTGAAACTTCTTACGAGGACCCCAATGCCACGTGGTAATAGATTTCTGGTCAAGTTTGAGTGTAAGTACGCATCTACTTCAGCCGGATCTTTACTGTAGGTTATAGTCGAGAGAGCAAAGTCCTGACTTACGCCCCTATTTCAGAACTACACTAAAAAACTTTTTTAAAACAAATTAAAGGAATTGCGTTGGAATGAAGCAATTTGAAGTTAAAGTCGAATTAACGCCGAGATTAAGACTTCAAGACATCAAGTTAGGAAATGGCGGGATGTGCGCATGGGGTTCGTAGCTAGAACCTAGAACTAGAACCTAGAAGTCAAAGAGAGGCAGTTTACCGATTAACGCGCAAGGCATATGGCATATGTGATATGTGCCTCTCGCGCAACAGCGTAATATGTGATATTTCGTTCCCATATGAATACATGGATGTGCTAGTTACAAATGCACCAATTGCACTTAAACACTTAAAACCTTCCACTTTTGAATCCGAGTCCTGAACTATTGAACTGCCTAATCCGAAATATCAAAACGCAAAGCGGAACTCGCGACATGCGACTCACTTGCTTCCTGATTTGCAGTTTACAGTGAAGTTGCCCCAATCAACACACCAAATCTGTTGCCTAATGGGCAGCCAATGTCCAAGTCTGCTCTCCGGAGACCCCGTCCTTTACAGCCCATTGCAGTGCCAAGTTATAGTCTCGCGAATTCTGGGTGCTACGCGTCATGGCCAACACACCAGTAACGACTGCGCCCGATTCTAAAGCCTCTGGAGCTGCACGGGGGTCGAGCATCAGCACTGTCTGCTTCCAATGCGTAGGTGGACTTCCGGGCTGTGTGTCAAGGACTTCTTTACAGCCCGGCCCATCGAATGCAACGTCAAACGATAAAACGAAACCATCAAGGGGTCCTGCAGTTGTCATCACAAACTCGAAAGGTACTTTGAAGTCAAGTTCCTGAGCCGATATAGACGTGAGGTCCGCAGTCCAAATCTTTGAAACGGAGGTAATCACTTGAGAGCTGGGCACGTTTTCAACCTGAGCACTCGACAGCAGCATTGGGGCGAATGCGCTCATGTCGACTCCATGCACGCTGTTCCACCATGATAGCCTCTTTGCACCTGGTGGTAGTTCGGCACCCTCTTTGTCGCTCCATCCTGCGAAGTAAAGCGAGGCTGCATTAGGAAACAAAGACCCTCCAGGTTTCAGGAACAAGTCTCGCACGTGCAAGACGGAGGGCAGCATATCCTCAAACAGGAGACCATAGCCCATCCATTCGCTCACAATTACATCAACGCCTTCCTCAGGACCCAACCCCAAATCTTCCCGCGTCAGTGCTTCTGCCTTTTTTTGCACAAGGCTCACTGTAGACGAGACACCATTGGCCTCAACGGCTTGGCGGGCAGTGTCCAGCGAGTTACTGTCTATGCCAATCACCTTTTGAGAGAGAGAGAGAGAAGTGGTGACAATCAAAGTACGAGGGTCAGATGACATGAGACCTGTGTCTGCACTAATACAAAGTAAACACCTCAAACGCATTCATATTTATGCAGCTATTACCTTGGAAGCCCCAGCCTGTGCTGCGAAAATGGAAAGTATGCCAGTTCCACACCCCACGTCTACAATGACGGCATCCTTAAATACTGATGAGGACTGCATTGAGATCGCACGCTGATAAGCACCTGTGCGCGCCGCATCGCGAAGCATGATTTCATGCATATACACGTTGCTGTAACTCGTAAAATAGTAATCGTCGTCGACTGCTGCACTTGCGTTTTCAGTGCTTTCGGTCAGTTCTGCTTGGTCTGCTGGCATAACGCCTGGTGTTTTGTCGGCAGCAGCATTGGAAGTACTGAACGTGGCCGCGTTGTCCACATTAGCAGTGAGCTGCGCTGTTGCGAGAGCAAGTTGGTTCTGTGTAGCTGCGAGTTGCTCTTGAAGATGCCTGACCTGGTTTTGACTAGAGTGCTCTGTAGCTGGAGCCGCCATTCTAATGCCCGAATCATCTCTACTTCGTTCATTCCTCTCATTATCATCGTCATCACTGTCGTCGTCATCGTCATCGACGGCAAATCGGTCCAGGCAATGCAAGAAAGGGTCCGCTGGGTCAAAGGGTTTAAGCAAGGAATCATCGTTAATATCAATATCTGCAGATTCGAGTACTAGAGCTTGTACTACTTCAGGTGAAAGGGGAGCTTCCGCCGTGGGCGCCAATGAATCAACCCGAGTGCGGAGCCAATTGACAAGCCGAGCAACTCCATAAAAGTCCAAGCCCCGCTGAAGTCCCACAGACCTGAGGTCAAATTTGAAAGATTCCATGTCGTGGGCGCAGGCATCTTCGACCGATGGCAGCTTAACATATGGGGACAGGAGCGGGGAAGCCTCCAGAGAGACCTCGTCCTGAATCTCGGCATCCTCTCCCCAATTCTCATCGTCACTAACGGATGACTCCGAATTCGACATATCAAAATTACTCTTTATAGCTTCTTAGGATATCTCTCGCAGAGTTTGGCTTCGGCCACCTAGAGCTAGGAGAAGCCAGTGGGCCTATAGCAACGCAAAGAATTTCAGCGAAAGGAAAAGTTCGTTGCAAAATACAGCGATCCAGCGATCCAGCAGCAAGCAACCACAGCAGCTTCTTTCGCGAACGTGATTTTTTTTTGTTTCAAACAGCCGTTACTCCATCATACACGTGTCGAACGCTCTATAACTAAAACCGCAGTAGTACAATAGTTTTCAGCGTACCTGAGCTTACTTGGCAAGGTCAAGGACTAGGCTTTATGGATCCGTCGAAACGAGATGCGAAGCCTAGCCGCCGTAAAGGCCCCTCAGCACAAGAACGAAGACGGGAGGAAGTTTTGAGAGCTCAGAAGGAAAGCAGGCGTAGTGCTTTGTATCGAGCACGTGACTTAATTGAGGATGGAGATCAGAGAGAGGATCGCTGCGGCGATGAAAATGAGAAGTCAGCATCGTACCACTTGTCTGGTAGCAGTGGTGGGCAATTTGGTGGTTCAGCCGAGAGTGCCTCCAAGGGATGGCGACAAGTGAAGCGATCCAATCGTGTTCTCGAGCGTCGCATCTTTTGGGCCTCTTCAGTGACTACTCCAGAGTGGATGGTGAGCGTTCAGTAGAATCCTAATTCCGTGCTTACGATTAAGTTTTATGAATGCAGTATATTCAATTAACCTCTAAAACACTAGCTAACTTTTCTGGCACCTCCTTCATTGTGTTCCCAGACAGATGTGCCAGTCGGTTTAAACGGTACTGGCAGCTCAAATGGCGAAGGTTGGTACGTACGACCGCGGCCAGAAGGGCGTCGATGTCTCGTTACTGCGTACAATGGTGTTACGGTAATAATACATCTGCCTAACAGACGTTGTCTGTACAAGTATATTCCTTCCAATGTTTACTCGTCTTGGAATTCACCTTCGAAAGCGAATGTAAAGCATGCTCTGCAAGGCTGGATTCGTTATGCAGCTTTGATACTTTAGGTTCTTTTTAGGCCAACATGTTTCTTAAGTTAATAATCTTTCTTGTTCAGCACGGCAATCGTAGGTCTCTTTGTGCCATTCAAATATCCTCACAATCCTAGAGTTTGAATTGAGCTTGATTCTGTTTGCGTGGTCTCAGGTGGCGCGTGCCCTTGACGGCAACGTGCTCCATCGCTGGGCCTCGCCCTTGCCTTGCGGCGGTTCTAGCAGCCGTGGCTTAGGGAAAGGTGCTTTTATTGTCCTGGACTGTATCTTTGACGATGCGCAAACTTTCTGGATCTTAGACGCAATGCATTGGCGAGAGGTAGACCTGTACGAAAACCCAACAGAATTTCGGCTCTTTTGGCTCACTACAAAGATCACTGAGGAAGCTCCAGACATGTCGACAGCTGACCCTTTTCGACTAGCATTAGTGCCTTTTTATGAGTGCAACCCAGCGGGCCTTGAGCAAGCCTACCAAGGCCCGGTTCCTTTCGCGAGGGATGGTCTTTTATTTTACTTGAAGCAAGGCTTTTACCGGCCGGGTTCGTCTCCACTCGTGCTGCAGTGGAAGGACGCGGTCTCCAGCCAGTACCTCGTTTACAGCAAAACACTTCAGGCGGTTTTAGAAGTGCGGCAGAGGGGGGCTGAAGCTGCAGAGAACGAGGAAGAAGACGAAGACCTTGCTGCCGCGATGGGTGCTCACACCTTGGAACATCCATTAGGGCTGGTCAATGCCTGGGGGCCACCGAAAACTGTAATGGCAGGCGCCGCAGCCGAAGAAGCTCCAGCGGCTCCTCCTGCACACGATTTATGCCTGGTGACTTTGGAAGGTTTAGAGGTTGGCTCGGTGCCGGAGGCTTTGGTCGTCCAGAAAGGCATCAAACCTGGTTCGTGACTCAAACCCAAATGATTGTTCTCCTTTCTATGATAGTTGTTGTGATGCATGCAAAAAGCGCCTCACAAGTGCCACACTATCGACATTGTCCTTGTAATTTGAAACAGGCGAATTATTAAAGTTCAGCGCATTGAGTGCTCACGAGGATGAGACTGGAAATCCTGTCTTGGTGGACGCTCAGTTTTTGCAACGATGTTCTCCGAGCCGTGCTTTAGCTGATTCATGGTAAGGCGCTTATTCCTCAGGTTTCTAGTGCATACATAATTTTCCATTTCGCATGAGCTATCTATTTCCACAATCAATTGATCGCAGGTCCAAGATACTCTTTCAAAGCCGAGCGCGTTCGTCGCCAGAACCGCGTATTGAGGAAATCCTCGCTTCTGCCCATGTCCCTTTGGTCCAAGCACCAGCTCTGCCAGAGTCATTGGCCCCATCTGTTGCTCCTCCTCTGCCTCCTGAATTGGCTGAACCTACTATGGACGAATAAAATTATAATTCAGGTTCATAGGCCTAAGCGAGATCTTCTATGTAATTGTAATCGTGTTGTAAAGGAAGTTTGGGACCGCAGTGTAATGTGCAATAGACAATAGAACAGTAGCGCCATCTCTGTTTTAGAGCGCAAAAGGAAGAAATACCAGTGGCCACATAGCAGCATATCAATCGGCTGCTTTTTTTTTATATATCGCCCAGCTTTCCAGCTTACTCTTGAGGCATCTGTGCCGCGCCCATCTAGAAAACCTGGACTGATAGACGCAACTCTTTCTCGAGATAATAGACTTTTAGTGTACACTGTCCGAACTGGGAATGGCCCAAACGCATGTAGCCCTCGCAGAAATATTGATGTGAGCCTTTTCTTTGTAGCTTCCTTGAGCAAACTTCGCATCTAGCGCATCCGCGAGGCACCAGCGGTTGAGTATGACCAAGCCGTGCATGACGACAATGCCGTCGCCGCCCGCGCGGCCTCGTCGAAGTCCGACAACGAGGCCGCCTCGGCGGCGCTCCCAAACCGCAGCAGCGTGCCATTCTTCACTATTTCAATGGTTTCTGGAGATCAAGGGCTCTATTGAAGCACCTCGACGTGGGCTACAACATGTGCAAGCCAGGGCCAAAATCCACTTTTCACCAAAATCACAGTTTTCTAAATGGGTGCGCCACATCTATACAGGTTTTGGCGCTCAGGGGCTCCATATGAGATATAAGATTACTTCGCACTTAAAACTAGTGGCGCTTGTTCCTACTTGGAGATTGAAGAAATTGGTGTTGAGCCTGAAGTGCAATGTGCGACATAAATAATCAGGTTCACTTTCTTATCCGAGTTACTACGTGCTGCATGTGGCCCACGTGACTTGTGGATGAAATCTAAAATCAAAGGAGTACAAAAATTACAGGTTTCACGATTTCACTCGAAGTTATTATAATACAGCTGTGGAGGTCCTCAAACGTACTACGTATCTAGGGGAGACTAAGATGGAAAATTATTGTATTAGTATGTAATTCTTATGAAACGAAATATGGATTCAGACATTCACACTCTTATGTATGATTTAGTCACTCCTCGGTCGATTGCTGACGGCTGTGGCATTGGCAGCACCACCTTTTATCTTCGTTGAAAAGAAGCCGTATGCCATGACACCCACCAAAGCTGCATTCACGAAAGATCCCCGAACCAGCATTTGATTCGGAACCTGCAGGAAGCAGATATGCGCATCAAAAGTGTACAGTGTATGCAGAGAGACGGAACAACATGGAAACGGATTTATGCCGCGAGAACCTTGCTTGAGATGAAAGTGCGAGATAGGGCCTCGCTGCCTGCGAAGCTCGATCCGAGTAAAACACACAACCTCTTTTTCACAAATGGGCTACTGTATGACAATGCAAATGTAGCGTAAAGTGTCAATTGCAGTAGCATAACGATAATCCAGTTCTGAATGTTCATTGTCGTGCTCGATGCTGTGTCGTCTTCTTCACTTATCTTGAACCTAATGCAGGTTATAATTTATCAGAATTTTGTTGCAATGCAAGCCACAAACTCAAAGTAAGGCGTAGTACTACTGTAGAAATTCCGTTTGAAATCGTGAAACACACCTTGAAAAGCCTCGAAAGACTGCCAAATCTCCAGCTGTTGTCATCAGTAAAAGTCCATGTAATAGTAACGCCTGACTCGCAGCATCCTTGGGAATAATTGGATTTTCCTTGGGCATTCCGAGTCCTCCTGACCGAACTTGTGCTCCACTTAGATGCATTAGGAACAGCGAGGTACCTATGATGGTATTCCTCATTTGTTTTGACATAGAGTTCTGACTAAAAATTGCGCCAGTCAACTGGACCAACAACGACGTTTCAATGAAAGAAAGGAGTCGACGAAGTTTGCTTGGGTTGGAACGGGCATGGTATGCGAGTAGACACAGCTGACATGCGCCAATAATTTTCCAGAACGCCAGCCATGCTGTTAAGATGTCATCCGATTCTTGACAACCGACCCACAACGCCTCGCAGCCCATGCCTTTTCTAAATGGAGCAGCCATCAAACCCAGCGCAATTTCTTGTAGAGCATAAGCTCCAACGGTAACGAGAAGAAATTTGCCCATTCTAAGAACAGATGGATGGCGTGAAGGCGACGTCTATTCTTAACGAAGGGGTCAATTGTTGTCAAGAAAGCAAAGTAGTGTCACTAACGCTTCAGTGTGGAATCATCCCTGATTGAATATGCCGGAAGGTCCAGGCATGGTATGCAAACGGCAATATTATCTTGAACTTACTTCCTAACGCATCATAAATTGACTACTGTCGCATGCGCCACTTCGAAGTGCGTTGCCATTTCTCTCTTTTCAAGACTCAACATTCCTAGTGGTGGAGACGCCAGGTGGTGCGTGATGCATGATCTGGACCTCGAGGATCTACGTCAAAATTAGTGCACAAGATGATTCGCATTCACTTATTGTTGCAAACTTCGCGATGCAACGTCTAAAGAAATAGAAATAGAAAAGCAAAAACAATTAACTTCTTGAGTCTGGTCTACTTCAGGCAGTTACTCAACTATGGAAGGAAAAGATGTAATTGTTGTCAGGGGTTCGTCGCTTATTTCAAGTAGCCGTGCAATTTTAAGTTTTATACTTCAAACTCGACGAAACGATGGTTCTGATGTGAATTCGCAAATTATCCTCTACAGCTCTACAGGCCTCAAACCTCAAATTGCTTGTGATTAAGCCACTACATCAAGGCGCCCAGTAGTCAATGACTTCACACCGACTAAACAACCAGCATGTTTTGTCTTCAATGCCAGCCGCAGTGCAATTGAACAGGAGCACTTGTTTTATCGTTCAAGCAAATACTCACCAGCAAACGCTTTGAGTCTTCCTTTCAGAAGGCAAGTTCTTGACCGGGCTGAAATTTCACTTCTACGAACAAAATTCGAGTAACTCGACCTTCCTACAGTAGAAGTATATGCGGTTGATATGGACGTGCGGACGTGAGGACTTAACGAGGATGGGGATGCGGGAGTGGCTCTCTGTTTTTTTTTTTTTTTTAATGAATTGAATTATCATAAGTGTCATCACATGATTCCATTCGGTTATGCAAGGTAAGTAAATTTACTTCAAATCTTCAAATATATTGGATTAAAAAAATCATTCACCAATCAGGTGCAGTAGTCGAGGTATTCCCGATAGCCGAAGAAAGGACTTTTTTTCGGCTGTCGTCTGTCAATCAGCAGTTTCCTCGTGTTCTCATGTTCTCATCGTCGGATGTGGATTGAGTGGATCGTAATATTTTTCAAAGCATTTCTGTGGTTGCTTCCCATCGTGGTGTTAGAATTCTAACTACAAGCCAGCCGCTGTGTGCTGCGCCTTTGTCCATCATCCCTCCTCCGCTCAATACAAGATAACCCTATGTCTACTTCGAGTAGTTCGGGGCATACCACAGGGTCTTTCTTTTCCTTATCGAGAAGTCCATCCCAAAGAAAGAAGAAGGCACCACCTCTAGTAAATGACTCTTCGGCTGAGGCCACGTTAGCCTCTTTAAACACAACTGCCGCTACTGCCCCTGCCAAGGCTGAGGATGCTGGAAGCAATATTAAACCGGATGAAGGATCGTTAGAATCGATCACCTCTGGCCTATTCGATGGATCACCTGAGTTTGACCGTCTAGTCGTCGACAACAGCATCCCCACTACGCCAGCGTTGTTGTCTGCTTGCCGCGAAGCGTGCATCAGTTCGCTGCCAGACAAACAATTGCCACCGGAGCAAACCCAGTATTTCAACAGCGACCACAACGTGCGCCGCTACCTGGTGGCGCGGAAGGGCAAGGCCGGCGAGGCAGGCAAGCAACTGGCGGCAACGTTGGTCTGGCGCAGTGAGCGTGGGCTTGTGGACGGCGCTGTGCACAACCCCAATCACTTGACTGACAGCTTTGTACCGGTGAACATATGAATAATTATCAGCCTTGCTCTCCCCCATAATTTGTCTAGACATGTACTAATTTTACTAGATTGCCGCTGCGAACCCTGAAAGAGTGTGCAAAATGTTCTAGCGCGTTCCAAAGCTGTTCGTAAGTAGCCATAGTGCATGCAAGTTTGAAGACACTATGACCGCGTTTTCTCCTCTATGCCGAAATCTACTTAAAAAGCTTATAATCCCAATTGTATTATCCTGTATCGCAAAAATGACTTTTGGCTTCGCTCTCCTTTACTAGGTGGGGCTCGACCGGCGGAAGTACGTGGTGATCTATTCCAACCACGCGCGCGCGCAGCTCCCGAACAACGGCAACGCCGAAACCACTTTTGACCACGCTTTCCAAGTGCTGGAGACTTGCTGCAACGACGAAATTGGCGTGGCGCGCACGCTGTGGGTCATTGACTTCAACGGGTTTTCGCACAAGCACATTTGCAAGCGGCACATCCAGCTGGGCTGCGCGTGGTTTGGCGCCCACAACCCGGAGCGGTTGGGCGCCATGGTGCTGGTGAACCCGCCGATGATGTTCATGGCGCTGTGGTCGTTTATCCACATGTTTCTGGACCCAGAGTCTGCGCAGCGCCTGATTGTGTTTCGTTCGTCGGCGGAAGCGCAGGTGAGCTTGTTTGTGCATGTCTATTATAGAGAGGTTCGTATTCCATGATAGTCTATAGATGATCTACAGAAAATATTTTCTCTGGCGCGCGTGCAAACTATCCTTTGACTCAACTTCACTCAATTAAATCTTCAATTTATTTTCATTTTGATGTGTTGTTTGATTTCCTTCAATCAAAATGAAGGCCTATTTTGAGGATTATTGCTCGCCCGAAACCTCCAAGTGGCTAATGGACGTCTCCAAGATTGCGCCCAAGGTTTGTGTACAGTAGCTGAGAAGAGACTTGACGCGTGGGCACGCGTATTGGTGTTGTCTATTTTGATTTCGCGCGTTTCTTAGTACACGCGGAATTGCTCCTCTCTGAACACTCCTTTCTTTCATACCTATGCGACTATTACAACTGCTCCTCAGGTGGGCGGTGGATACCCTCCAGGGACCGACTTCAGCCTCTTGGACCGCACGCAGTGGCGCGGGCCGCCTCATTCTGACACCTTAACCTTGCCCTCGCGCCACGCTGCTGTTGCTAGTGTCCGCGCTGCCTCTAGTTGTGTAGGCGAAAGCGTAGATCAGGCCAAAACTCCCATCTCAGTACGAGTCGAGGGCGCAGCGTCTGAGCCGCCATCCCCACAGTCGCCACAAACACCGCCGGTCAGCTTGAAGGTCGAGTCCAAAGAAGAGGGCAGCGAGGAAAGAAGAGACGGCGAGCAGAGAACGGCGTCTGCCTCTCCGAGTAACTCAAGAAGCAGGCTAGACACCAGCCCTGCCAGCCATGCGTTTATGGACCCGAGGTTGGGACTAACTTACGGTACGTCTGGAGGTAGCAGCAGCAGTGACAGTAGCAGCGTGAGCAGTAGTGGCAGTATAAGCAGCAGCAACAGCAGCGGAAGCGTCAATTATTTTAATCCAGTAGCTGACGATGCTGCTGCTGCTGCACACGCAAGAGCCGTGCGCGCCATTGCCGCTTCAGGCCTGAATGTACCCGAGGATGCTGAACAGTCACTGGAGTTGCCAAAAGAGCAGGCGATTTTGTATCGAGATGACGATCTCAATGCAATCAACGCATTTATTGATGAACCTTTCGCTGAGCCGATAATTGGTCCACAGAAGGGTAATGAAGCTGCAAATTCCTGGCCAGGTGGTGCTAGAAACGATGCTGACAGTGGCAGTGGCGATGCTACTACAGCTACTGCTGCTGCTGCTGGCGCTGGTGCTGCTGACTATGGCTTCGATAACGACGATGACGACGACAATGACGACAACCGTAGAAAAGCAGGAAAAGTGCCTACATCGTCATCGGATGACAAGGAGGGTAAGCACCACAAGAAAGTGGCCGCAGGGGCAGCAGCCCTCTTCGTGATGGGCACCATGACTGCAGGCGCTGCCGTGGCGGCTGTAGCGGTTGGTGGTGGCGTTGCAGGCTATTACCATCGCCGCCGTGAAAAAGAGCGCGAAAAGGAACGCAAAGCCAACGAAGCCCTTGGTAGCAGCAACGGGAGCAGTAGCAGCAACAGCAGCAACGAGAATGGTGGCGCAAAGCAACCGCAGGAGGGCAATGAAACAAACGGCAAGGTTAATAGCCGCAGTGGCGCAGCAGCAGCTGAGGAATCCGAAGCGAGCGCCCCTAAAGCCAATGCAAAGCCGCACTTCCGCCGCCGCCGCAGGCGTGGCAAGAGCCCCGTGAACACAGGAGGAGCCATCGTGAATCCTGTTGTTGGTACTGCGCACGCTGAGGACATCCACAGCGTCTGAGAGTGCTATCTTGCTGTTATGTTTTGTTTGCCTTTGTCGTTTGTTGTCCGGAAGTGAGAAACGCGCGTAAATTACCTGGTAGTTGTAATTATAATTGTAATTGGGACTTATTCTGTTTATCTACGGCCAGCACATGTACATGTATGCCGCTATGCCGTTATGAGTTAAGCCAGCTCCCTTCTTACTTCTTAGCACATAGCACCGAACTCATGGCTTATAGCTTACCCGAAGCAGAAGCCTCCCACTCTACTTCAACTCCCCACATGCACTTCCACTGCGCAAATGCCGAATGGGTCAGGAGACTGGGAGTACAGGAGTACGGAGCCTGCCTGACTGCCTGGTGGCTGGTGGTGGTGGTGGTTGTGGTAGGAGTCTGCCTGTCTCCAAAAGCGCCTGATTAGCTTTCTACTTTTGAGACAGGCCTCTAGTTTTAGTTTTAGTTTGCGCTGCTTTGCTTTTCTTCTCTACTTGTTAGCCTTCTAATTCCGGCCCTTCGGGGCCTGTCTCAAAAAGTTCATGGGAAACCTAAAATTACGAATACCCGACGCTGAATCAAGATGAGACAGCAAGTCGCAAAGTTGCGTTAGGTCGTACTTACGACAAGCATCCATTGCCTAGCCGACGCCTAGAAAGGCTAAAGACATATCCATTATTGTCTCGAAACGATTCAAATCTGCTTCCATTGATAGTGCTTTCCAAGTTCCCTTTCGGTCAACTTCTTCTGACAGCAGACGTCGAGCTTGAGACTCTCGGGGACAAGAATGCCCGGTCACAATGGTGCAGCCTCGAAGGCCATTCAGCGGTCGGCTTCGACGTTCAAGGACTTGACTGGACGAGCTGGGCAATACATGGAAGAAGACATTCGAGTCGCTTCTATGGGCGAGATCAGGTTTGCGTTGCAATGCAGCTTTTTGCCTCTTCTTAGGTAATATTCCTCTTCATGCTAACGATTATTTTTTTTGCTGGTGTTTGTGCAGTGCGTATGCAAAGGAATGCGTGGACGCTACCCTCCACCCTGGCGTGCTAGCTGCAGGGGCTCAGAAACAGTCTCGGCGAAGCGGTGCCACGCGGGTTGCTTACCGGAACCGGCTGCGGCAAGCAGAAGTGGGGCGCGCTATCTTGGAAGATCGAGCGATGCGCGCAGCTGCCCCACTGTCGCCTGCGCTAGTGGAGTCGCAGGCGACTATGTTACGCAATATTCACGAGGCTCAGGTGATCACCTATCAAGCCAACTCGTCGAAATTAATGCCACATAGTTCTCAAGGTTACTTATTATACTTACAATAAGCTTCAGCTAGCGGTTAGAGCTCATGATACCTCCTGAACGAGTATAATTGTCCCCACATCTAAATATTTTTATTTTTTCTCTTGCACCACACGTGCACGCAGGCGCGTGGTGGAGCAGCCGCATCAAAACTCCGGTCGCGTGTAGCAGTGGTAGTCGCCGCGAATCGGCTAGCATCAGGCGCAGCGCGGGCGAAACAGCTTCGCGATGGCGCGCTGTTGCGTCGTTTACGAGTAGGTGCACTCGCGGTCCTGGCCGCGCAGTGTCTCCTTGCGGGCCTCCGCAAACAGGGAGGCAGCAGCCGCGGGTCCGACAACGATTTGCGCGCAGCGGTCGACCAATGCCGCTCGATGCTCGCCGCTCACATGCCAAACCTCCTCAAGCCTGGTGGTGCTTCAGCCACCACGAAGGCGGCTACCTTGGCGAGTGGGACGGGCACGACTACGCCAGCGGCTAGCTCAAGCTTGTTGTCAAGGTCAGACTCGCGCGCTAGCGCTGGTGGAGCAGCGGCGTCTGCGGCTGTAGGCGCGAAAGCAAAGGCAGACTTCATCAAGATTGGCTCGGCAGTGGCTGACATGCTGCGTGAGACCAACTTGCCAACGACGCTGGGACAAAGTGACGCCAGCCACAACAGCAGCAGCAGCAGCGGTGGTGGGAACGCTGAAGTGTGGCTCTTTGAACACTCCCAGCGGAGCGTCGACGTGCAAAGCTTGTCGGCGTCGGCACTGCATCCCGACTTGTATGCTTTCGCTGCGCACTTGCCTCGCGACAAAGCGCGGGAGCGGCGAGAACGTTGCGTGGCGTATTTGAAGCGAGCCGTGGAAGAGGCTCTGAGGGGAGTGGGCCATGAGGCAAGTGCGATGGTGGCGAAAGGCATCTTTCACCCCGACGCAAACCGGCAACGCGCGCTGGCTGCGAGCCGAGTAGCCCTGCTGGAGGCGCTCGACTTGCCCAAAGCTGACGAAAAGGTAGGGGTGTGTAGGTATGTGTGTGTGTTTTTTCTAGCGAAAAGAATGGACTAAGATTACCTTGACGCCTTTGCCTTTGATCTTTTTTCATACCATGAAGTATGCATGCACACTCATTTTATCATCCCTCCCCCTCAGGTGTTGCGCGAGATGAAAGGTGAGCACGAGATCAAAGAGGCCGAAGACAAGGTGGAAGGCGCGCGCGTCTTAGCCGTGGCAGCAAAAGCCGAACGAGAGGATTGGGAAGGTCGCCAGCGAGAGGCGCTTTCTGAAATGAGGCTCGATCAGTTGAAGGTCAGCAATAAATCGTCTCCCCCCCCCCGATTATCGCTTTTCCTACGGATGGGTCACGTACTTCCATATGGTATCGAGATCAACGTGTAAAGCTTTCTAGGAGAAAGTATTCCTGCTTTCTTTCTCATAATGCCCAATCGTTACGTGTCTTGTGGAACACGTTTAGGACCGTGCAACAGCAATCGACATTGAAATACCGTCGGCGTCCCACCGCCTCAAGTTGGACCTCATCGAAGGCATTCTCGACGTGCGGCGGCGCCTGCGTTTCCCCCGCGCGCCCAGTGGTCGGTTCGAAGCTGACGACGCTGAAGAGGCAGCGCGCGCGGCCTGCGAAGAAGTGAAGGCTGCCGTGGAGGCAGCGCGTGCCGAAGCACAAGCGGTGGCGCCAAAGAACAAGACTAGCAAGACGTCGTCGTCGAGGTTGTCGAAAACCACTGCCGCGGCGATTGAAGCTGAAGAGGCAGCCGCTGCCTTGGCGCAGGAGCGGCGACGAGTGCGCGAGGAGCGCCGAGCACAGATGGCGGCTTCGCTTGAAGGAGCGCACCAAGAAGCCATGTCAGCGCTGGCGGCTCATAGCAATGGGGGGTCTAACGGTAGCGGTGCCAAGCGGCAAGAAGACCTCAGAAAGCACCGCCGCCGAGCCCTAGAAGCCAAGAATGGAGCTTCTTCGTCTTCTTCTTCAGCGGCAGGTTTCAACAACAGCAGCAGCTATGGGAGCGGTGCGATGGACGAAGAGATGAGAGAACTTCCGGTGGCATCCGGGATGCTTTCGCTGAGTGGCATGCAGCCAGTGGTAGTGCCTCGCTCGGTGCTCTTGCAGCTGACCGAAGAGCGCGTGCGGCGCCAACAAAATCAGCTCGCCCATGCTGCGGAGGTGCAGCGGCTCGAGCAAGAGCAGCACAGGGCACAGGAGGCACAAGCGGCCAAAGCAGCAGAGGCAAGAGCGAAGAAGCGGGCTGAAGAGCGGGCATTGCTAGGAGTCGATGGGCAGGAAATGGACTATGTCGACAACAACATCGAAGAAGGAGAAGACCCCAGGGACTTGTTTACGGTTCGGTCTTCCGAGCAAAGCACGACGGTCGCCGGCCACAAGCATCCTGAGTTGGCTGACGCGGCGTCCTTGTCGTCTGCTGAGAGTAGTGCAGCGCCTCACGACCGACGAGGAAGCCGCGCCGCTGGTGTAATCCAGAGTAATAATACAAGCAGTATCCCGCTTGAGATCACTTGGGATAACGGCGAAAAAGACCTGCCGCCTGCCTGGGCTCGGAATGGGCGCGCGTCTCCCAACGGCCCATTGGTGGAAAACACCGACGGCGCGGCCGCGTTTTGGCGGGCACGGGTGTCAGAAGAGCCGAGCACAGCAACAGCATCGAAAAAGAAGCAGGGGGGAGGAACTGGCAGTAACACCCGTGGCAGCCGCCGCAACAACAACAACAACCACGACGCAAATGCTAACAGTGCCAACCGCGGAGGAGAGCGACGAACAAGCGGGGGTGACAACTTGGCTGATTTGGCTGACGTCAGCAGCTTTCAAGCCACTTACAATCGTCTCCTGCGCAGGAGCAACCTGGGCCAACAACAATCACCCCCAGGTAGCAGCAGCCCCAATGGTCATAGCAGCCCCAGTGGGCATGGCAACTCGGAACAATTGCCAGCGGTCAATATGGCCGGCGGCCCTGCGCTCGTCGGAGCCACGCTCTCTTCGTCTCTGCGTCGCGGTGGCTCACCTCTAGCGGCTACCCTACATCCGAAAGGAGCACTGGCACTGCAGCCCCCAAGCTTGTCGAGGCGAGAAATGATGGCGCAGGAAGAAGAAAACCGAAAACAGCTCGTGGCGTGGCAGCGCGCTCACAAAGGTGGCGATGGGGAAGGTGCTGCAAGCAGGGAAGAGAACGGCAACGAAAAGGTTGAACACGGTGAAAACGACAGCGTTGTTTCCGGCAGTAATAACAGTGCTGGTGGTGGCAATGAATGGGCGGCAGACGAGCCGCTGCCACTAGGCAGCAAAGCACGGCTGTACACGCCTGGGGCACCGTCACCGCCACCATCGAAGCCCACAGCCCATACGTCTGCTGCTGGGTCCACGACGGAAGTTTCCCACGCTGCTGCCAAGCTCCACCGACCCTTACGCCACACGAAAGACACCCGCAAGCGCACCGCAGCCCTTTTCGAAGCGCTGGAAATGCCGACGGAAAAACAGCTGGCGTTTTTGACCCGCTACTCGGCGTCCTTCGGCGACACTGCGCGATTGGACGAGGCCTTAGGTGCCTGGGAGAATGCCGCGGCTCTCGTGCGGCTGCGAGAATACACCTTAGCACGGTTAGCCCTGCTAGAGAAAGGCCATTGGCTTGAACCCTTTGAGCTCTTTGACCAGGACCAAGAAAGGAGCTTGCGCCAGGTCTCGGCTTGGGTCATGCGTCCCACTCCCATGCTCTTTGGGGTTCCACCCAACGCGGCCGAGAAAGCTCAGGCAGCAGCAGCCGAAGAGCAGGCCAACGCCGATGCGCTCAGCGTGCCCTTTAACCCCAACATCTCGCGCCCGGGCTCTCGCTCGGGATCGCGCCTGGGATCCCGCGGCCGCGCCAGCATGGACGTGCCCGGCGGTGCAGGCTTCACGAGGGACGACGACGGCAACGTCACGCCAACCTCTCCGGCTCCGGTCGCTAGCCCCACGACGTCTTCAGCTTCTGCTGCTCCGGCGGCTGCTGAAGGTCCTTCCGTGGGGTTCACGCTCACGCAGCCCACCCCAGTAGAGACCGACTTGTGGGACGTGCAAAAGGGCCGAGAGCTGCAGCGCCTGGCTACCGTGAACTGGTTGCGCCGCATTTTGAGCCGGATCACTCGCCATGCGACGAAAGCGCTGCAGGTGTGTGAAGACCGGTTCGGTGATGCGGTTTCGTTTCAGGGCCGTGATTATGCGGCCACGATCAATGTGGCTGGTGCTGTTTAAGTGAGAAGTGCCGCATCGGAATACTTGTTTATTGGTGGCTCTACATCTCTGTTTTCTTTTGTCTCGTTTCCGTTGCACGTGGATGCACTTTGAAGTAAGCTTCAATGTTCAATAAACTGTGCTCGACAATAAGTTATATCAAAACTTCAAATGAAGGGAGTATTTGCGGCTTCGGCTTCAGGTAACGCAAGCGTTAGAAACGGAGCATAAAATCTTCAGCCCCAGCCCCACGACCCGCCATCTATATTTTTTTAGCTATAACTACATCGGGGAACCCGCCCTTTCTTAATTCATTCAGGAGAAGTCAAACAAAATACAATCCAGGACTGATTACAAAGGGCATTAGACGTAAACCTTTCCATCTTGGAGCACAAGCCTCGAGCGGCGCCGTAAAATATCTGTGCCAAGCACAGCAGCCGGACCTGCAGCCGCGCCAAGGCCGTCTAATGCGGCTAAGCCAGGCAGCTCGCCCACGTAGCACCGTACAGAGCCATCTAGTTGAGCTCCACCTAATTCCACCGACGATGCGGCAGGCAGCCGCCGCAATTCTATGCGCTGCCCGTTAGGCCCGCCTAACGCTAACACTTCACCGCTCTGAGCAGCAGCTTGGGCTGCGGCTTGCGCTGCTACTGTAGCCTGCTTCGCTTCAACGTCCGCTTTCACGCTCGCAGCAAAGCGCGCAAACGGGTTTGAACTGCGAGCCAAGGCGGCGGCATCTTTAACCTGCTCATTGGTGCTAGTGGGTGCGTCAACTGCGGAAGAAGGCAACTCTAACCCGACAGCTTTGGCCGCAGCTGCATTGAGGACCGTGATAGGCGAGCCAGTGTCAAGTAGCGCCGGTAACTCCACGCCATTCACGACGAGGGTTACCGCTACGAGGCCACTCTCAAGCTGCCGTGCTGGCACTTGCGCTAGACCATGGGTTATGCTTTCTGTACCCACAAGATCGCCAAAAAAAGTTATAGATGGCTTTACAAGTGGCTCATTCACTTCAGAGGGCAGAGCTCCTGCCTCAGGCGCTGCTGCTTGATTACCCCAGCAGATTTCAAAACCGCCCGGAAAAGAGAAGAGAAATGCCACGCTTAGCAATCCTGCTGCAGCTGGAGATGCTACTGGTAAGGAACTTGCGGTGAGCCCGCCCATGAAGGTCATTCGCTCAGAAGCGGCAACGTCAGCGAACTGCACGTCCCCAAGCATGAATGTAGTACCGCCACTAGCTAGAGCGCCACTCGCGCCTACGCCGCCTGGTGCCTGACCTACAGCTTCCAAGCCGAGTTCCTTGGCCACAGCAGCGTTGATGGTGTTCACGTTGGCGGCAGTGTCAATCACGAAATCGAGGGTGACGCCTGACGCGCCGCGTGCTCGCTGCGCTGGCGTGGCTAAGTTTGGAAAGCTCAGGGCTAGCGCTGGATATGGGCCAATGAAACGAAGAGGCGAGCGAATGGCCATAATATCATCAGTTTCATTGGTTGGCGCAGCGTTGGAAGTTGTGGTTTCAACCCCTGATGTTGCGTAGGTCTGACACAATGATGACTCCCTGGGCGCCATCGGTGTTCTCTCGTCAAGTCGCAACGCTTTCACGTATTGGCTTGGAATGCGACCCGATAGAAATCCATTCGCCGACTGGTTTGACAATAAGCTAAACAAAAGTGCCACCATCAATGTGCTTGCTAACATTTTCGACATGGGTTTAGAGGAGGATGCGTCTTATGTTCTCTAACCTGACCTCTGACAACAACGAAACGAAGTCAACGAAGTCAACGAAGTCTTCCAGGAAAAGTCTTCGAATGAAAGTGGATGAACGCGACACGTCATCAACAAATCCACTTCCGACTTCCGTCATAGTCGTATACATCTTCTGTATAGTAGATAGTAGTCGCCTGGAGACTTAAGACTTTAAGTAACTGGGACTGGACTGGTAATTTCTAGTAGACTTGATCTCGGGGTATGGAAGGTCGCGATGGCCTTAAAGAAACAAAGTAGGGGTTTCCGAACAAACCAGATAATCTTCGGATCGAATTAAGCACTAAAATCTAAAATAGGATGTGGCTTTAACTTTAAATGCTTATTCGGCAATGGAAAGTAGTCAACTGCACAGTGGCGAACAACGGATTTGTTTAGACCGATATGATAATCCGATACGAAATACAATAGAAAACTCTATCTCACTCCGAATCGATTTGGGTAGAACGATGGGGACTTATTCGTCCCAGAAGTCGCCGTTTCCCATGCGGCGTGTGCTCCGCGGTTCGTCTTCTTCCGCACCGAAGTTGTTGTGCACGTCATGCCACGATAGCGTACCACCGGGGTATACCGCACTCGGCTCTTCTGCTGCGTCAGCCTCGTCGCCATATTCCATGTCCACAGCAGAAGCATCGGCGTCGTAAACGTCGTCAAGAGCCCATTGGCTGTCGCCGCTTTCGCTGTCGTGGTACCCGTGCGCCCACTCGTCCCAAGAAGTCGTTGGGTCGTTGTCGTTTTCGGAGCCGGCAGCAGGCGCCACCCAAACCGTGAGCATGCCCACGGCCGTTAAGGGCCCGCCGCGGCCGCTGAAGCCGTTGTCGTCTACGTGGACCGTGATTTCGTCTCTGCCCACTCCACAAGGCAATGCTCGTGCCGGGTCCAGGCCTGGGTTTGGAGCCGGGAATGCCGCGGCGTCGCACCGGTAGCCGAGGCCTTCCAGGGCACGGTTGGCGGCTGCTAAACCAAACGCCGCGAACCGCAAAGTCGGTTGGTCCATGCCATCGCCACCACCGCCGCTGCTGCTGCCACCCTCGCCAGTGGCGGTGGTGGTGTGGTCTCCGCTGTCCAGCAGCACAGTGCCGTCTTCGCGCCAAGTTCCCAGCGTGAGGCGCCCGCGAGCAGCCCGCACCGTGACCGTGATTGGCGCAGCACCCGCGTTGCTGCTGCCCGCAGACGCCGCCCCTCTGGCAGCGGTGCCGTCGAGGTGTTGCTCTCTAGCCTCGGCGTGATCGGGGTCGCTCACAGTCAGTGCACCAGGGTGCAAGTAGTGCCGCTGTGGGCCGAGCGCAATTCGCCATGCGCCGTCCCCAGGATCCTGGTCTCCACTAGCGCTCGCTGGCTCTGATCCATCAATCTCAGTGTTGCTGCTTGAAACGCCCCCTTGGGCAGCGGCGCGGCGCAAGTGCGACGGCCACGCTTCCAGTGGCAGCAGCCGCGGGGGAGGCGGCGCGCCAGGTGGGGGCATGCGTACTTCCACGTGTGGGGGGTCGTTGACCGGGCTCAAGTGCACTTCAAAGGATGCGTGCACCGTGTGGCCCGTGCCCATGTCGCACAAGTTGGCCGCGCCACCCCAGCGCTCCAGCCTTGGGTCGGGTTGGCTGTGGTGGTTCTGGCCGCCGCTCTCTTCAGTCTGGCTGCTTTGCCCCCCACCACCGTCGGTGGAAGGGCTTTTTCGCCCACCAAGGCCACTCCAGCCGGCGCCTTCACCGTCACCACCAGGAACGCCGCCACCTAGCCAATTAGGCTGGTGCATGGGGTTAGGGCCGGACCGGAAGCCTAGGGAACCGAGCACATTACTTTGAGCTGTTTCGGCGTGCCACACGTCTGCAAACCACTGCATGGATGCAGACGCATTACCAGCTGGAGTGGTGCTGCTAGCAGCGCTATCTGACGCGTTGTCTTGCGCAGCAGCGAACCCACCGCAGACGTTGAGAGGCGAGTCGCTCAGCGTCACCTCCACGGTGTCCCAGCCCGTCGCGCCGTCTTTGCCGCGGTACCGCAAGTCCTGGAGCGCCTCGTTCAGGGCCTCTGCAGACCCGGACACCTCCAGGTAGTCGTCGTTCACCCCGCTGCCCAGCGTGTACACGAGGCCTGCCACCGCCCGGCGCCCGCGCCCACCGCCGCCGCCTCGGTAGCCCACGGTTCCACCCAAACTGAGCTCCGCGAAGTCGTCCCAGCCGTGGCCGAGGCCGTCGTTGCGCCCCTCTGAGGCGCCCTTGTCCTGCCGCAGCCTGTAGCCGAAGGTGAATCGGCCCTTGGCACACGAAAGGCGCAGCGTGAGAGCGCTGCGACTTGTTCTGGAACTATTCTTGGAGGTGCTGTCTGCTTGGCTAGTGACATCAGGTTGTGCTATTTCGCCTAGCAGGCCAGGGAAGGTGTCCACGTCACTGACTTCAAACGCCACGTCGACGCCACGGAGCACGTCTTCGTTGGAGACCTCCGACAAGGAGGGCCACACTTCTGTTGCTTCGTTGCTTGAATCGTACAAATGGCTGCTGCCAGACTCATCGCTAGTGTAGCCACCGAATCCATCACGGTAATGTATGCTGGATGATGCATCACCGGCCAATGTCGAGTAATGCACGGCTGCATAAGTGTTGGCAGGCAAGACGGCACCGCTGCCTTGGCCACCTCTTTCACGGAGCACACGAGCATACTGGTCTTGGTGCTTGCGCGCAAACCCTTTCGGAAGCTGCGCGGCACCAGTGCCTGCGTTAGCGGGGTAAAAGACACTGCCCGCATAGGAAGTGAGCTGCCTCGGCCAGTCTTTGTCCAGAGATTCCACGTCCAAGTCAAGGCGGTTCATCGTTTGGTCAAACGCGCGCCGCGTGCCGGCTGCAGTGCCGTCGGTGACCCACAACTGCAAGCCACCCCAGCCACCCCCGCCGCTGCCGCTGCCGCTGTCGGACCTATCAGCTCCACCGCGCGGGGCCAATTCCCCGTCGGTAGCAGCAAAGTACAATACACTGCCTGGCGGTTCACGCAACGCCAACCCTTGGGCGTTGTCGTGCAGCTCCCAAGTCGATGGCACTACGCCGTCGAAGACACTGCCCGCGCGTTGGAACTCGGATTCTTGGGAGCCATCCTCCGCAGGGCCTGCTCCGGGATTGCCACGACCGCTGCGCGCCCCCTGTGGGGCGTCTACGTGCAGCGTGAAGAACGCCGGGCGCCCGGGCTCGCGCCCACTCCGCAGGTCGACTAACAGGGTAGTGCCCTCCGCAGTGCCGTCCGAGCGCCAAAGTTCGTGGCCGTGGTCGCAGTCGTCCGCGGAGAAGTAAATGGCCCCTTTGAACGCCGTCATGTACATGGGCTGGCTCCCAAACGCCCCCGGGCAAATGTCCTTTACCAGTTCTGTGCCTTCGTACGTGCCGTCGCTGCGCCAGAGCTCTTCGCCGTGCACACCGTCATCTGCTGCGAAAAGCAGGAAGGTACCTACCAGAGATGCGTTGGAGCCGTTGGCTGGCGTGCTGTACGAGTCAATGGGCGTGGGCAGCAACGATGGCAGCGGAGTAGGTGGTAAGGTTGGTGCTTCTGAAGGCAGCGGGGTGGGCAGTGCTGAAGGCAGCGCCGAAGGCCGCACAGTGGGTAACGAAGTGGGTACCGCCGTAGGGTTCCCCGAATTCGAGGAGTCCGGCGTGGGCACCATAGAAGGTGGCATCGTCGTAGGGCTGCTCGAAGGCAGCAGGGACGGAGGCACGCTCACTGTGCCGTTGCCTGAAGTCGCCTGGTTGGCAGCTGCTCCGGTGGTATTGTTGTTGTTGTTGACCTCTGACGCGTTGCTAGGGCGCGGTTGCGCCAAGCACACGAGCGATCCTGGAGAAGAACCCGTAGGTCCTACGCGCACGTCTCGGACCATAAACGTGCCCACGTGGCTGTGGTAGCCGCGGTGGCTGGCCGAGGTAGAAGCACCGTGGAGCGGGTAGCCGGCGGGCTCATCGGCGTTCTTTGGGTCTTCCCCGAGTGCGCCCAAGGAGCCATCCGAAGCCCATAACTCATCTCCACCGCCTCCGTCGCCGCTGGCCGCGAAGAACAGCAAGTGCCCACAAGCCGTGAGGTACTTGGGCTGAGACCCCGCCCCACCTTTCTTGATGTCCCGCACGAGTTTGGCCCCACCGTCCAAACCCAGGGCTGCGCCGTCGCCGCCGTGCTTCCACAGCTCGACTCCCGTGTGCGGCGTAGTGGCGGCGTAAAACAGCGCCCCCTGAAACACGGTCAAGTACTGCGGGGAACTCCCGCCCCGCCCACTCGCCAAGTCGTCAACCCGCCGGGTGCCTCGCTCCGACCCGTCGGTGACCCACAGCTCCTGGCCGCTGCGAGCGTGGCACCCGCGGGCTTGCGCCCCGCCGGCCTGCGCCTGCTCCCCCGCCCTCTGCCGCGCCCCGCTTGCGCCGTCAGCCCAACTGAAGGCGTCGCTTCTAGCACTGCTGCCGGTGCCCATAGACGATGATGACGGCGATGTCGTCATCATATTCCGAGGCTCGAAGTCACCGTAGCCGCGCTGGTTGATCCAGTCGCTGTGCGCTGGCGGAGACCACGCATCAGCGCCGCGGCAGCCCCACTCGGCGCCACTCAGCTCAGCTAAAGCACCGCTCTCGGCACCACCGTAGCTGTAACTGTTCCGGTAGGCGTCATCACTGGGTGCACTTTTCGTCGCCGCAGGGTCTGAAAAGTACGCAGATGCGCCGCCGTTGTCGCCACTGTAGCCGCCGTCGGCCCCACCTCGGCCAGCACCACCACCTCGGAACTGCGGCCCTTCGCCGTGCGCCCGCCAGTAACTGCGCGTGTCTTCGCTCCAAGGAGGGCTCCCGTGCCTCGATTCCACGAAACCCGCCCCATAGGCGCCTACCGACGGTGCTGCATGGTCCACTGGGTCCCCTGCCACGCACACTATACCCGCGAAATGGTCCGTGACCAGGCCCAAGGTGTCCACATTGGGGCGCAGAGAGTCCCGAGCCCCCGCGTCTTTGTAAGCGCCCGTGAGGTGGCTGTCGGCAAACCGGAAATGCTTGCGAGTAAACCCACCCCACTCGTAGCCCGTCCATCCACAGGTATCGAAGTACGTCTTTTCTTCCGCCATGGCACCTCGCGTGTGCGCAGCGTCCCCGTCCCCATCCGCAGCCACCACGGGAAAGAGCGCATAAGCCTCCGCCGTTGTAGCCCAGTGCCAGCCGCTCGGGCAGTCGTAGGTTCGGCGCGGGTCCCACACGTTGTGCGCACCAGCGTCCGACACCAGGTACCGCGCTTGCGCCGGCTGAAACTGCGACGCTCGGAAGCCGCCGCAATGGTCTAGATGCTCAAAGGGGAGGGCCCAGGTGGTGTCAATGCCGCTGGCGGCAAAGAACAGGAGGTCACCCCAGCGGGTGAGCCAGCGTGGGTCCGAAGACCTGGGGCCGGGAGCTAGGTCTTTGACCCGGGTCGTGCCGGCCGTAGTGCCGTCGCTGCGCCACAGTTCACGCCCTCCCGTAGCGTCATACGCGGAAAAGTACACGTCCCCCTTGTATGCTTCCAGGAAGCGAGGTTCGGACGCTTCACTGCCCGGTGCAATGTCCTTGACCAGGGCTTCCCGCCAAGGTATCGAGGTAGACAGCAGGCGATTTTTGGTGGAAGTAGTGGTGGTGGTGGTTGTTTGGCCTCGCTGCCACTCCCCGAAGTCCGTGTGCGGTGACGTGGCACCCGCGGACTTGAACAACTCTGAGCCGGTGGCTGCGATGTTGGCAAACGAAGCGGCGGCGCCCGTAGGTGCAGGCAGGGGCAACAGCGACGATGGTGACGAATGCCCACCGCCCCTTGTGCCGAGGTAAGGAAAATGCGTGACGCCACCGATTCGAAGCTCTTGGCCTTCGTCCAAGAAGTAACGCTTTGGGCTCATTCCACCGGAGTCGCCGCCCTGCTCCACGGCCATTTTCAAGGCGGGTTGGTCGTTGACTGGTCGCACAGTGATGGGGATCAACTGAGAGTCCACCCCAATCATTGTTGCCCAGCTGCTGCCGTCGCTGGAAGGGCCACGTCCAGCAATGGTCTTCGCGTCAGTTTCACCCGGAAGCCCTCGGAAACGGCCGTAAGACCGCGCGCCCAGACGGTTGTAACCAGGCGATGTTGCGACCCCCGCATCTAGGTGACTCCGGCCCGAGTAGCCGTTGTCCGCCACGTGCAAGCGCAGCGCGGCACGCGGGCCAAAGTAATTGGCTTCCGGCCAAAAGTGCAAGTTGGCCAAGGCTGCATTGGCGTCTTCCAAGGAGGCTCGGAATATCAGGACGCGGCTGCCTTTGGCACGCAAGGGGGTTGTGTCCAGGCGTGCACCTCCGGCACCCCAGAGCCCATCGCCACCTCGGCTCACCGGACTGTCGGGGCCTACTGCGTTGCCACTTTCGATGAAGTACAGACCGCTCAACCCGTCCCGCCCAAAGTTGGTCGCGAGGCCAGGCTCAGGCGTGCTGTAGCTGCTGCTGGGCTCGGTGCCACCGCTGCTTTGGCTGTTTTCATGCCAGCGGCCTAGGGTGAGGGTCCCGTGACGGGCAGCCAGAGTGACGGTAACCGTGCCAGTAACCCCACCCTCGTTGAGGTCCACATCTCGAATCACGCGTGGGCCCAGGTTGAGCGCAAGCACGCCGTCTTCGTCCACAAACTTACGGTCCATGGCCACGATGCGCAAGCTCAAACCGTCCGAGGTGGCGACCGGACCAACGGTGGGATGGGCCAGATTGCTGCTGC